>Ga0129333_10001117_pt1 | contig 23947 bp, 17 predicted proteins | sample CPB6_08_DNA_FD_94474 | JGI IMG/M metagenome (GOLD analysis project Ga0129333, IMG submission 94474) | Freshwater to marine salinity gradient microbial communities from Chesapeake Bay, USA - CPBay_Sum_0.6_0.8_DNA | ecosystem: Environmental > Aquatic > Marine > Coastal | place: USA: Chesapeake...
ATTTCGCTCGAGGTCACGGCGGCGTCTTATCTTTGACGACCAGGTTCGACGGACCTGGCTTCTGCCGGGTGAGCACGAGATACCCCCAGGGAGCGACTTCGAGGGCCTCGTCGGAGGCAACCGTTACCCGTTCGGCTGTGAAGGCGTTTTGATATGAGCCCTGGGCTAGCGTCTCACCCAGACGAACGCGCTGCGGCTCCGACGAAAAATTGAACAGCGCCAAAACTTTATTCTCTGCATTTTCGCGCACGAAAGACAGCACTCGTTGCGGCGAATCGTTGGCGGTGCGAATCATGCGCGCGCCCCAAGGACCGTTGTGAAGCGCGCTGTTCGCGGACTTGAGCTCGGTCAGCTTGCGAAACAGCGCGGCGTGCGGATGGTCGCGCCAAACGAGCGGATCTTTCTCGAAGAATTGTAGACGCTTGGTGTTGCCGGCTTCCTGACCGTTATAGATGAGCGGAATACCGTCACCCACGAACGTCAGCACGATGGCGGCGGCGACTCCGTCCCCGAACACCTCGAACTCCGTCCCTTCCCAGGAGTTCTTGTCATGATTGCTGGTAAACACCATGCGCATGCTGCCGCGAGGGAACAGGTTGTCCTGCTCCGAATAATGCCCCGCCAACGCATCGACGCTGGCGCCTTTGCGAGTCACCTCGTGCAGGGCGGAGTGCAACCCCCAAGCGTAGGTCGCATCGAAGGCCTGGTAATGCATGTCACGGGTTGCCGCCTCGGCCAACATGAACACGGGCTTGATGCGATCTAGCTCGCGTCTGACCTCGTTCCAAAAATCGAGTGGGACATAACCCGCCACGTCGCAGCGAAAACCGTCGACGCCCGCCTCGCGAACCCAGAACGCCATCGCGTCCGCCATGTAGCGGCGCATGCCCTGCTGCGAGTAATCGAATTCGATGATGTCGGACCAGTCCCACCAGGAGGTCGGGTGAAAATCCCCTTTCCAATCGCGTTCGTACCACTCGGGATGCTGGCTGACGAGCGGATTGTCCCAGGCACTGTGATTGGCCACCCAGTCGACAATCACCCGCAGCCCGAGTTCGTGCGCACGATCGACGAAGCGCTTGAAATCTTCGAAGCTACCGAACTCCGGGTTCACCGCGCGGTAGTCCCGTACCGCGTAGGGGCTGCCTAGCGTTCCCTTGCGATTGCGCTCACCGATCGGGTGAATCGGCATCAACCAAAGAATATCGACACCCAGAGCCTTCAGGCGCGGCAGCTCAAGCTCTGCCGCGCGCAGGGTTCCGTCGGCCGTGAATTGCCGCAGATTTATTTGATAGATGACGGCGTCGCGAGACCAAGCGGGCGGCGTGATGCGTACCAATGACTGCGGTGCGTGACGATCTGCGAGGATCACGCAAGCGGCGAGCAGCATCGTACCCAGCAAGGCGACGCAGGCGCTGCGAAGGCGTCGCAATGAACTCATGGCAGCGCCTCGATGCGCACTGCAAAACCCCCACCCGATGCCACCCGAAGTTCCAGACGATCACCGCGTTTGACGTCGCGCTTTTCGATGATGATGGCGAACGGATTGCGATCCCAGCTGGCATCGGTTCCATCACGATAAACATGAGCACGATAGCGCTTGCCAGGCGTCAAAAACTCGAGCGGCACGGTGAGCGCGCGGGCGATCTCATCGGTGACGCCACCAACGTACCAGTCTTCGCTACCGCGATCCTTGCGCGCGACCGTCACGAAATCACCCACCTCGCCGTCGAGTACGAACGTCTCCTGCCAATCGACTGGTACGTCTTTGATGAACTGGAAGGGCCCGGGGAACCGGGCATAATTTTCCGGTAAATCGGCCGCCATCTGAATCGGACTGTACACCACGAGATAAAGCGCGAGCTGCTTGGCGATCGTCGACTGAAACGGCTGGCCGTTGCGCCCTTTCAAGCTGAGCACGCCGGGTGTGAAATCCATCGGACCGCTCAACATCCGCGTGAAGAACAAATTCGCTTCGTGCTCGGGCGGGTTGGGTGGTACACCCCAGGCGTTGTACTCCATGCCACGTGCGCCCTCGCGCGCCACCCAGTTCGGATAGGTGCGTCGCAGACCGGTATCTTTGATCGGTTCGTGCGGGTTGATGGCAATGCGGCGCTTGGCGGCCTCGGTCACCACCTTCAGATGATGGCGCGACATCGCCTGCCCATCGTGCCACTCGAAACGCACCGAACCCTCTGCGTCCTGGAACTTGGCGCCGCCGGCGTCGGCGACGTATCCCGTCTTGATGGCCTCTATGCCGAGGCGCGCGCTTTGATCGAGTGCAGCTCCGAGCTGCGCTTCGTAATGCGAGGCGAAGCCCGACGTCTCGTGATGACCCATGAGGTGCACGCCCTTTTTGCGCGCATACGCCGCTAGTCCCTCGAGATCGAAGTCGGGATACGGCTCGGTGAAGCTGAACGAGTCCCCGTTCGCGAACCAGTCGGCTTCCCAGCCGCGATTCCAGCCCTCGATCAGCACGCTGCGAAAGCCGTTGGCCGCGGCAAAGTCGATGTAGCGGCGCGCATTCGTCGTGGTTGCGCCATGGCGCGGGCCGGAGGCCCAACTTTCGGTATCGAGGTGCAGACTCCACCAAATGCCGACGTACTTGTGCGGCCTCACCCACGACACGTCGCCGAGCACGTTGGGCTCGTTGAGATTCAGGATGAGATCGGAAGACATGTAGAGCCCCGCCGCGCGGTCGGCAATCTGCAGCGTGCGCCATGGCGTCGTGAAGGGCGCAGTGCGCTTGACCCGTGCACCCTCAGCCGCGGGCGACAGCATTGCCTTGAAGCGCGTGCCTTCGACCCGGCGCAGCCACATGGCTGAATAATCGACAAGCGCCGCTTCGTGTACCGCTAGGTGCAAGCCATCAGCTCTGCGGAACGTGATTGGCGTATGTGCTTGGCCCACTTCGCTCGCGCGCGTGCGGTTGTAGAGATATTCGTAGCGATTCCACTCGCCGGCCGGAATCCACCACGCCGTCTCGGCACCGATCAGATCGAACTCGGTGAGCTCATCGGTAATGTTCACCTCCCGTAGCGCGGCCTGCTCCGGAAACTCGTAGCGCAAGCCAAGGCCGTCGTCGAATACCCGAAACACGATGGTCAACTCGCGAGCTGCAGGCGCTGGGACAGGTGCTTTCGCTTCGCGTAAACGTACCCGCAATTCATTGTGACGATCGCGCACGAAACGGCGCTCGCCCCAAGGCTGCTCCCAAGTGTCATCGACCGATCGGCTGCTGCTATCGACGACAATGAAATTGCGCTCGAGCTTCGGCGCGTCGGCCAAGATGAAGCCGAGCCGCGAGTCACCGACGACGGGTTGACCCTTGCGGTCGACGCGATAAGACACGCGTCCCTCACCGTTGATCGCGAGCGTCACTCGCAGCAGAGCGCCCGGAGACTCGATGCTCGCCACGTCGTCGGCCACGGCATTCGCCGCGACCAAACAAATCAAGAGTGCCAAGACTCGAGCCGCAATCGTTCGCAAGTAGATCATCGTGGCTCCTCGCTTCTTGACTCCTCGCTCGCGCATACCGCAAAACCGAAAGCCGGCAACCGCACTCGTACGCTGCCCGGAGCCGTTGCGGTGGCTGCGCAGGACCCGTCGAGTGCCTTGAAGGTCATCGATCGGATCTCGGTCTGTACCTGCACGTCGATCGGTACATTGGATGTGTTGAACGCCAGCACATACTCGCGGCCGTTCGTCGGATCGAAGCGCGACACCGCAAACACGCCGGGCTTGCCCTCGGTGTAGCGTCGGGTGACCTGATCACCCGACTGCAGTGCAGGATGATCCGCACGCAAGCGCGCGAGCCGTGAAATCAGCTGGTAGAGCGGATGCTGCGCATCGAAATGGGACTGCGCGTGGGTCGATTCGCTGCCCAGCGGTTTTTGTTCGGTGTATTCGCTCACCTGACTCGCGAACAAGGGCTGACGCGCCGATTGATCGCCGCCCAAGCCCACGAAACCTTGCTCGTCACCGGAGTAGAGCGTCGGCACGCCCCGTAAAGTCAGCAACATGGCGTGGGCCAATTGCACTCGCGAGAGCGCCTCGGCACGACCCACCGTCGGCTGCTTCTTGTACACGAAGTGCGCGAAGCGGCCGAAATCGTGGTTACTGATGAACGTCGGCAACTGCAGTGCCGTCGCGCGACCGCCCTGATACAACGCATCGTCGGCAAACAGACGCGCCAGCACTTCGGTCCCTGCTGACCCTGCAACGGTCTCGCGCACTGCAGCCGCGAATGCAAAATCGAGCACGGTGGGCAAACCCGCCGTGCGCGTGTAACGGGCGAGTAGCGAGGTATCGGTCGGTGATTCGACGAACACCTCACCGAAGATGTGGAAGTTCGGGATGCCGCGCTGACGCGCCCGTTCGAGCATGGCCGGCGCGAAGGCCTGCCAGAACTCCTCGTTGACGTGTTTTGCGGTGTCGATCCGGAAACCATCGACGCCGTAGTGATCGATCCAAGAGCCGAAGATGTCGATGAAGCCCTGCACCACTCGCGGGTTTTCGGTCATGAGATCGTCGAGACCGACGAAATCACCCATGTCGTTGCTCTCGCCCGAAAACGTGGTGTTGCCGCGGTTGTGATACCAGATGGGATCATTGAGCCAAGCCGGAACCTTGGCGTTTTCCTCACCCGGCGGAACGAACGGCGTATAGGCGAAATCGGGCCGCGTGAGCTTGACGAAGTTCTCTACGGTTTGATGTTGCGACCCATCACCGGCGAAACCCTCATTGATCGGCTCGCCGATCAGACCACCGCGTCGCGAGTAGGGATAATCGGCACGCGAGCGATAAGCGCATTTGCTCGTCGGGCATTCGCGATAGGCGATCACGTCGGCCGTGTGGTTGGTGATGATGTCGAGATAGATCTTCATGCCACGTGCATGCACGGCATCGACGAGCTCGCGCATCTCGGCCTCGGTACCGAAATGCGGATCGACGGCCGTGAAGTCGGTGATCCAGTAGCCGTGGTACCCGGCAGATTCCTCGCCGGGCCCGCCCTGCACGGGCTTGTTCTTGTAGATCGGGCCCAGCCAGATTGCCGTCGCGCCGAGCCCCTGGATGTAATCGAGACGCGTGATGAGCCCGCGCAAGTCGCCACCGTTGTAGAAACCCTTGGACGTCGGATCGAAACCCGTGCGCAACCGATCGCCTTCGAGTCCGCCGCGATCGTTCCGCGAGTCGCCATTCTCGAAGCGATCGGGCAGCAGGAAGTACACGACCTCGCGCTCGGGTGTCCGAGCGCGCACGGCCTCGGGCGCTGGGGCAAGCTGCGGCGCTGCGATGGCATGAATCGTCAGCAAGGATGTTGCAGCGATCGTGGCTATCCTTCTCGTCGCCGTTCTTCGAAGCGAAAAAACCACAGACGTGCTCATCGACTTCCCCACCCGTTGATTGCAGCCCGAACGCATTGAACCGGATCGTGCCGTTGCGGCGCCACAGTCCTGCATACGTTTTCATCCAATGCAATCGTATGCATGGATTGCAGGGGATTTCACCCCACGCCTACGATCATCGCTGCGGTGTTCCGCGCCGCTCCAACAAGATCATCAGGGGGACTCAAACACATGGTCACGCGTTCAGCGTCGATGACGTCTCATATTAGCCACGACATCCGGTCGATCAGCCGCCGCAGCGGCCGCTCTGCCGTCTCGATCGCCGTGGCCATTGCGCTCGCCTCTCCGGCGGCTCTGCAGGCACAAAACACGACCACCAAAGACGATGATTTGCAAGAAATCGTCGTCACCGGCTTCAAGGCGAGCCTCGAGAACTCCGCCGAGTTCAAGAAGAACTCGTCCTCGATCGTCGAGGTGGTCACCGCCGAAGAAATCGGCAAGCTGCCCGATGCGTCGATCGCCGAGTCGATCGCCCGTCTGCCCGGACTCACCGCTCAGCGCCTCAATGGTCGCGGCCAGGTGATCAGCGTGCGCGGCCTCGGTCCCGACTTCACGAGCTCCTTGCTCAACGGTCGCGAACAGGTCAGCGTCGGTGACAACCGCGGCGTCGAATTCGACCAGTATCCCTCCGAGCTGCTGTCGGGCGTGGTCGTCTACAAGACGCCGGACGCCACGCTGACCGGTCAGGGCCTCGGCGGTACGGTCAATCTGCGCACGGTGCGTCCGCTCGAATACGGCAAGCGCGCCATCGCCGCGAACCTGCGCTACGAAATGAACGAGATCGACGCGCTGAACGCCGGCGCCGACGACACGGGCCTGCGCTACTCGGCGTCGTATATCGATCAGATCGGTGATGGCACGGTCGGCGTTGCGCTCGGTTTCGCGCACATGTCGAACCCGAGCCAGGAAGAGCGTTTCAATGCCTGGGGTTACGCCGACGGTCCGGCCAACAACAAAGTCATTGGTGGTTCCAAGCCTTTTGCCCGCTCGGGCGATTTGAACCGCGACGGCTTCATGGGTGTACTCGAATTCAAGCCGAGCGACACCTTCTCGGCCGCCATCGACGTTTACTACTCCGAGTTCGAAGAGACGCAGTACCTGCGTGGCATCGAGTTGCCGCTGCAGTGGTCGGCCGCGTCGCTGCAGAGCGGCTACAGCGCTTCGGGTGGCCTCATCACCAAGGGTCAGTTCAACGGCGTGAAGGGCATCGTTCGCAACGACATCAACCTTCGTGACGCGGAACTCTTCGCAGCGGGTCTCAACACCAAGTTCGCCATGGGCGAGACATGGACGGGCGAACTCGACGTGAGCAACTCGCGCACCAAGCGCAAGGACTTCATCATCGAGACCTACTCGGGCACCGGCCCGGGCGGCACCGGCGCCACCGACAACATGGGCTTCACCATGGGTGACACGGGCGCGCTGTTCACCTCGACCGTCAACTACGCCAATCCGTCGCTGATCAAGCTGACCGACCCGGGTGGTTGGGGCCAGACCGGCTATTACAACAACCCCTCGGTCGAGGACGAGCTCACGCAGTTCCGCGTCAGTGCGGATCGTGATCTCGACGGCAAGATCTCCGGCGTCACCGTCGGCGTGAACTACACCGACCGCAGCAAAGATTTGGTCGTCGACGAGTATTTCCTGAGTCTTGCAGGTACGGCGACCAGCGCCAACATCGCAAACCCGATCGGCACCACCAACCTGAGCTTCCTCGGTATCAATAGCGGCATGGTCAGCTACGACCCGCTCGCGATCATCGAGAACGGCACCATGGTCAAGCGCCGCAACTCGAACTGGGACGTTCGCATCAAGAGTTGGCAAGTCGAAGAAAAGGTCACCACGGGTTACGTGAAGTTCGACGTCGAAACCGAGATGGGCTCGCGACCGCTGACCGGAAACCTCGGCGTGCAGGTCGTACAGACCGACCAGGGCTCGACCGGTGATGCGGCACTCAACGATTACGGCGTCGTTCGTGGCACTCGCGTGAGCGGTGGCACGAAGTACACCGAAGTGCTGCCGAGCCTGAACCTCACCCTGGCGACGGGTGACGATCAGTTCGTGCGCTTCGCGGTGGCACGGACGCTCGCTCGTCCACGCATGGACGAGATGAACGCCAGCCGCAACTTCAGCTTCAACCCGGCCAATGCCACGCAGACGGATATCAACCGTTCGCCGTGGAGCGGCGGTGGTGGCAACCCGGAACTGAAGCCGTGGCTGGCCCGCGCGTTCGACCTGTCTTACGAGAACTATTTCTCTGATCGCAAGGGCTACGTCGCCGTTGCCGGCTTCTACAAAGATCTGGAGAACTACATCTTCGTGCAGCCCGAGCTGTTCGACTTCGCCGGATACCCGACGGGCGGCATCACGCCGCGCCTCACGCAGGGTCTCTATTACGCTCCGCGTAACGGTGATGGCGGCAACATCTACGGTGCCGAATTCACTGCACAGCTGACGGGCGAAATGCTCTCGCCCGCCCTGTCGGGTTTCGGCGTGCTGCTGAATGCCTCGAAGACCAAGACCAGCATCGAAGATCCGGATAGCCCGGGTCGTGCGTTGCCCGGGTACTCGGAAGACGTCGTCAACCTGACGCTGTTTTACGAAGCCCAGGGTTTCTCGGCGCGTGTCAGCAACCGTTATCGCTCGGACTTCCTCGGTGAGGTGTCGGGCTTCGGTAATGGCCGTACCTTCCGCCTCGTCGAAGGGGAATCGGTCATCGATGCGCAGCTCGGTTACCGCTTCTCGGGTCGTCTCGAGGGCGTGAGCGTGATGCTGCAGGGCTTCAACCTCAACGACGAGCGTTTCGGCACGTTCAACGAGGTCGACGCTCGCCAGGTCATCGACAGCCAGCGTTACGGCCGCAGCTACATGCTCGGCGTGTCCTGGTCGGCGAAGTAATACCGACTCACAAACAAGACGACTGAGATCGTCATGAGCCCCTGTCACGTTGCCGTGACAGGGGCTTTTTTTATTGAGAGCCTGCGCTCGAGCGGCAACCGTCTCGGTTAGAGTTGCTGCAAGCATGGAGTTTTCGGTGACGGAATCCCCCGCGATCAAAAAGATTGTCATCGTCGGTGGTGGCACGGCAGGCTGGATGGCCGCTGCGACCTGCGCGCGCGTATTCGGCGAGCGGCTCGACATCACGCTCGTCGAATCCGAGGAAATCGGCATCGTCGGCGTAGGCGAGGCGACGATTCCGCAGATTCATCTGCTCACCCAACTGCTCGGCATCGACGAAGACGAGTTCCTGCGTCGGATCAACGGCACCTTCAAACTGGCCATCGAATTCGTCGGCTGGGGAAAACCCGGCGAGTCCTATCTGCATGCCTTTGGTCCCATCGGACGCGGACTTGGCATGGCGGAGTTTCAGCACTATTGGTGGCGGGCTCAGGCCGCTGGCCGCTTGCCGGCTGGCGATCATTTGTGGAACTACTCGCCCGCTGCCGTAGCCGCACGCGCCAATCGGTTCGCGCGACTCGATCGCATCGAGGGTCTACCACACGGGCTCGCACACGCCTTTCATTTTGATGCCGCGCTCGTCTCACGGTATCTGCGAAGCCACGCTGAAAAGCGCGGCGTGCGACGCATCGAGGGACGCATCCAGAACGTCCTGCAGGACGAGCACGGCTTAATCAGCGCCCTGCAACTAGACGGTGAACGTCGTATCGAGGGTGACTTCTTCATCGACTGTTCGGGGTTTCGTGGCCTCGTGATCGAAGGCGCCTTGCACGCAGGTTACGAAGACTGGACGCACTGGCTGCCCTGCGATCGCGCCATGGCCGTGCCCTGCGAGTCGGCAAGCCCTCTCTTGCCGTATACCCGCGCCAGCGCCCGTGCGGCGGGCTGGCAGTGGCGCATCCCGCTGCAACACCGTATCGGCAACGGTCATGTCTACTCGAGCGCGTGGATGAGCGACGACGAGGCGACGGTGTTGCTGCTTGCCAATCTCGACGGCAAACCGCTTGCCGACCCGCGCCCATTGCGTTTTACCACCGGCCGTCGACGCAAGTTCTGGGACAAGAACTGCGTCGCTCTCGGTCTTGCCAGCGGTTTCATGGAACCTCTCGAGTCGACCAGCATTCATCTCGTGCAGTCGGGATTGTCGCGGCTGCTGACGCTTTTTCCGCCGCAGCGACACTGCAGTGCGCTCGCCGACGAATACAACCGGCAATGCATCTTCGAGTTCGAGCGCATTCGCGACTTTCTGATCCTGCACTATCACCTCAATGGTCGCGACGAACCCTTCTGGCAGGACCGACGCAACATGCGCATCCCCGATTCTTTGGCGGCCAAGATGGAACTCTTCCGCGAGGAAGGACGCATTCATCGCGAAGCCGATGAACTGTTCACCGAAGTCGCGTGGTTGCAGGTCATGACCGGTCAGGGCTTGCGGCCACGCCGCCATCATCCGCTCGCCCACTTGGCGAGCGATGCACAGGTCGAAGAGTTTCTGCAATTGGTACGCGATCGCGTGGGGAAGACCGTGGCGATGCTGCCCGATCATGCCGAATTCATTGCACGGCATTGCCGTGCGGAGGCCGCCTGATGTCTGCCCACGACGATCAGCGACTGCGCTCGGTAGCCATCATCGGCGGTGGCTCAGCCGGCTGGATGGCGGCGGCCGCGCTCGCCAACGCCGTGAAACACGCGAAGATCACGGTGGTCGAGTCCGAAGAAATCGGTACCGTCGGTGTCGGCGAAGCGACCATCCCACCGATCAAACTATTCAACGCCCGACTCGGCATCGATGAAAACGAATTCGTCCGGCAAACACAGGGCTCTTTCAAGCTCGGCATCGAATTCGTCGATTGGGCCCGCAAGGGCAACCGCTATTTCCACCCCTTCGGTCCCTACGGTGCAGATTTCGATGCCGTACCGCTACATCAGTACTGGCTGCGTGAACGCCAACGCGGCGACCGTACCGACATCGGCGAATACTCGATGGCGTGGGTCGCGGGTCGCGCCGGCAAGTTCGACCAACCGAGTCGCGATCCGCGACTCGCAAAAAGCACGTTCGACTACGCGTACCATTTCGACGCGGGTCTCTACGCACGCTATCTTCGCGGCTACTCCGAGAGTCGCGGTGTCACCCGACTCGAGGGCAAGATCGTCGATGTGATGCTGCGCGCCGATGGTCACATCGAGGGCGTGCGACTCGCGGATGGTCGCGAAGTGCATGCCGATTTCTTCGTCGACTGTTCGGGTTTTCGCGGTTTGCTCATCGAGGGCGCCCTAAAGAGCGGCTACGAAGACTGGACCCATTTTCTACCCTGCGATCGCGCGGTCGCCGTACCCTGCGAGTCGGCGGGCGTATTCACGCCCTACACGCGCTCGACGGCGCGCGAGGCCGGATGGCAGTGGCGCATTCCGCTGCAGCATCGAATCGGCAATGGCTACGTCTATTGCAGTCGATTCATCAGCGATCAGTCCGCGACCGATACGCTGCTCGCCAATCTCGACGGCAAACCTCTGGCCGATCCGCGACCGCTGCGTTTCGTCACCGGCCGCCGGCGCGCGTTCTGGAATCGCAACTGCGTGGCCATCGGGCTCGCGGCCGGCTTCATGGAGCCGCTGGAGTCAACCAGTCTGCATCTGATCCAGACCGGCATCACACGTATGCTTGCCCTGTTTCCCGATCGCCGCTTCGACGAGCTCGCGATTCGCGAGTACAACCGACTCACCGCCCTCGAATACGAAGGGATCCGCGATTTTCTGGTACTGCACTATCACGCGACCGTGCGCGACGACTCGGAGTTGTGGCGCGCCTGCGCAGCCATGGTCATCCCCGATTCATTGCAATACAAGATGGAGCACTTTCGCTCCCGCGGACGACTCGTCTCGACATCGCTGGAACTCTTCCAGAATCCGTCCTGGCTCGCCGTCTTCGTCGGCCAGTTAGTCGAGGCGCAGGCCTACGATCCGCTCGTCGATCAACGCACGGACGTCGATGCCTCGCGCTATCTAAGCGGCCTGCGTCGAGCGATCGCCGAAACTGCGGCCGCGATGCCGACGCATCGTGAATACATCGAGGCCCACTGTCGCGCACTGCGCGCTAGCTGAAGATCAACCAAATCGCGCCGACCAGCGCGACGAGTCCGATGCTCGCGAGCACATCGGTACGGCGCCAACGGGCATCGATGACGGGTACTGGTTCACTCTTGCCGCCGCCGACCGTCAACGAATCGACCTGCGCCGCATCGGGCGCCGGTGTCGCGAGGCTCACCACGATCAGCACGGCCGCGCAGATGACGAACAGGAAAATCGCGAAGTGCAAGAAGTTCATGCCGACGAACCATCCGAGCCAACCATCGCCGACGAGATCGCGATTGAGTTCGAGCACCAGGCGTGACATGCCAAGGACGAATCCGGTGAGCAGGGCCGCCAACGCGCCCTGAGAATTCACTCGCCCCCAAAAAATGCCGATCAAAAATACGGCGGCGATCGGCGGCGAGATGTAGGCCTGCACACTCTGCAGATACTGATAGAGCTGTCCCGACACCAGCTTCATCATCGGAATCCATGCCAGACCGAAACCCACCATGACGAGCGTGGCCACTTGACCCACGATCACGAGTTCGCGTTCCTGCGCCTGCGGTTTGAGCTTGCGGTAGACATCCCAGGTGACGAGCGTCGAGCAGGAATTGAACACCGACGACAAGGAACTCATCAGCGCCGCGAGCAAACCTGCGACCACGAGACCGCGCAGGCCCTCGGGCAATAGCGTGCTCACCAGCGTCGGCAGGGCGGCATCGGGTGAACTGAGTACGAGCTCGCCGCGACTCGCGAGCACGTGGGCGATGATTCCCGGAACCACGAAGATGAAGAGCGGCAGCAACTTGAGGACGCCCGCAAAAATCGCACCACGGCGGGCTTCCTGGATGTTTTTGGCTGCCAGCACACGCTGCACGATGAATTGATCGGTACACCAATACCAAACGCCGAGAATCGGTGCGCCGAGCAATATCCCGGTCCACGGAAAGTTGGGATCCGTGGCCGGCTTCCACATATCTAGAAAATCGGTGCCCGCCTCCGCAGCCATGACATCCCAGCCGCCCACGGCCTGCAGACCGATCCAGGTCACCATGCTCGCACCGGCCAGCATGACGAACATCTGCATCATGTCGGTGTAGAGCACCGCGCGCATGCCGCCGAATACGGTGTAGATGCCGGTAGCGACCACGACGATGAACGCGCCCGTCCAAAAATCGATGCCCATCAACGCTTCGAAGACGATACCGCCAGCGAAAATGGTGACCGAGATCTTGGTGAGCACGTAGCCCACGATCGAAATCACCGCAAGATACCAGCGCGCGGCGGGCGAGTACCGCCGCTCGAGAAACTCGGGCATGGTGTAGACGCCACTGCGCAGATAAAACGGCACGAAGAACCAGCCGAGCAGCAACAGAATGAGCGAGGCCAGAATCTCGAACTGCGCTACCGCGACACCGCTCGCTGCGCCCGTACCCGCGAGACCGACCAGATGTTCGGAGCCGATGTTCGACGCAAACAGCGAGGCACCGACGATGAACCAGCCCGCATTACGATTACCGAGAAAGTATCCTGCAGCAGACTCGCGAGTCTCGCGACGACGCGACACTCCGAAAGCGACGAGAAACACCACCACGAAGTAGGCCAGTACGACCAGCCAGTCGACATTCGTCAGCATCGTTTATCCCTCGTTTTTCGAGTTTTCGTTATTTCTTTGAGGTCCGCAACAGCGCAAAGAAGGCACCCGCGGCGGGCAGCTCGACGTATCCAGGGCCGGGCACGCAGGGCTCGAAGCCGTGCCCCGACAACGTCTCCACGCGCGACGGCAGCGTCAGTCTCGCAGGGGCGCTACCGAAGTTGAAGGCCGCAAGCAGCGCTTGGTCGGCATGCTCGCGGACCACCGCAATGATCTCTGCCGTTGAGTCCAGCAAACGCATCGTGCCTTGGCGCAGCGCCGGTTGCGCACGACGAAACTTGACCATTGCCCGATAGGCATTGAGTATGGATGCCGGGTCGGCGTTCTGGACGGACACGGCGCACTCGCGATGTTCGTCGGGCATGGGCAGCCAGGGCTGGCCTCGCGTAAAGCCCCCCTGCGGGTCGCGCGCATCCCACGGCATGGGCGTGCGACAACCATCGCGCCCCTTGAACGTTGGCCAAAAAGCGACGCCATAAGGGTCACGTAGTGCCTCGCGCGGCAGACTGACCTCGCCGAGGCCGAGCTCCTCGCCCTGGTAACTGCAAGCCGTACCGCGCAGCGACAACAAAAATGCATTGAGTAGTTTGGCGCGGCGCGCCGGCTCGACGCCCTCGCAACTCCAGCGCGACGCCACCCGCGCCACGTCGTGATTACCGACGGCCCACACCGGCCAAAAGTCGGGGGCGCGCGCGGTCAAGGTCGCAAACACATCGCGTACGTGTGCAGTCGAAAAGTGATCGACCAGCAACTCGAAACAATACGCCGAATGCAGCCGTCGATCGCCCGCGGTGTAATCGCGGACGGCGGCAAATGGATCCTCGCAGGAAATCTCTCCGAGCGTCATCGCCCCCGGATAGCGATCGACCAACTTGCGCAGCTGCTCGACGAACCCCAGTGTTTCGGGCTGCGTATTGTCGTGAAGGTGGTACTGCGCGGCGTAGGGGTTGTCGATGGTGTAGCCGCGCCCTTTGCGTTCGGCAAGCGGTTTGGCCGGGTTGCTACGCAGTTGCGCATCGTGGAAACAAAAATTGATGGCGTCGAGCCGAAAACCATCGACGCCGCGTTGCAACCAGAACTCGGCTTCGTCGAGCATCTGCGCTGCGACTTGCGGATTGTGATAATTCAGATCCGGCTGGCTGACCAAAAAATTATGCAGATAGTATTGCCCGCGCCGCGGCTCCCACTGCCACGCGGAACCGCCGAAGATCGACAGCCAATTGTTGGGCGGCGTGCCATCGGCCTGAGGATCTGCCCAGACGTACCAGTCGGCCTTCGGGTTGTCGCGGCTGCGCCGACTTTCCTCGAACCACGGATGCCGATCGGAACTGTGACTGAGCACCTGATCGACGATGACACGCAAGCCGCGGCGGTGGCTCTCGGCCAACAGGCGATCGAAATCGGCGAGCGTGCCGAATACCGGATCGACGTCGCGGTAGTCGCTGATGTCGTAACCGAAATCCGCCATCGGCGAGCGATAAAACGGCGACACCCAAATTGCATCGACGCCGAGACTCGCGATGTAATCGAGTTTGCCGATGAGCCCTGGCAAATCGCCCGTGCCATCGCCATTGGAGTCGGCAAAGCTGCGCGGATAAACCTGATAGATGACGGCGCCCCGCCACCACGGCGCCGTGGCGGCGTGCGACGACACCGCCGCCTCCGTGGCGGCCGGCGCAGACGGGTTTTCGTCCAGCATTCCGAGGTCCCCCGGGGCGGCATCGATACAATCGACGCAGCCCATCCAATGGAGCGATTGTTTTCGATACTCGCTCTCAGGTGAATGCTGAATACGATTTCATTTCGTTGTCTAGCCACTGCATGGCGCCGACACTCGTCCGCCGGGGGGATTCACGATGAAAAAGCCGACTCTCGGGTTCTGGCAGATCTGGAACATGTGCTTCGGATTCATGGGCATCCAGTTCGGCTTCGCCCTGCAGAACGCCAACGTCAGCCGCATCTTCCAGTCGCTGGGTGCCGCGGTGGACGAGCTGCCGCTGTTGTGGCTCGCGGCGCCGGTCACGGGGCTCATCGTGCAACCCATCATCGGTTATTGGAGCGATCGCACCTGGAACCGTCTCGGCCGGCGACGCCCGTATTTTCTTTACGGTGCACTGCTCGCCTCGGCAGCGCTTGTGGTGATGCCCAACAGCCCGACCTTGTGGGTGGCCGCGGGCATGCTTTGGATTCTCGACGCCTCGATCAACATGTCGATGGAGCCCTTCCGCGCCCTCGTCGGCGACATGTTGCCCAACAAGCAACGCGCGCTCGGCTATGCGATGCAAAGCTGGTTCATCGGCGTGGGGGCCATCGTCGCCTCGGCACTGCCATGGATGCTCACCAACTGGTTCGACGTTTCGAACATGGCCGAGGCCGGCAGCATCCCCGAGAGCGTGCGCTGGTCGTTTTACCTCGGCGCGTTCGCGTTCATCGGTGCCGTCGGCTGGACCATACTGCGAACCCGCGAATATCCGCCCGAAGCACTCAAAAGTTTTGAAGACGCGCCCGAATCCACGCCCCTCGCAGACGACGGGCAAGGCGAAAGCGGCATGCTGCGTACCATCTCGCGCGATCTGCTCGCCATGCCGAAGGTCATGCGACAACTTGCCGTCGTGCAATTTTTGACCTGGTTCGCTCTATTCGCGATGTGGATCTACACCACGCCCGGCGTCACCGCACACCACTACGGTGCGAGCGATGCAAGCACTGCGGCCTACAACGACGGTGCCGACTGGGTGGGTGTGCTGTTTGCGGTCTACAACGGAGTCGCAGCGCTTGCAGCACTGCTGCTGACACCGCTTGCCTCGCGACTCGGACGGCGCGGGGCCCACATGCTCTGCCTCAGCCTGGGCGGCGCGGGACTCGTGTCCTTCGTATTCATCGACGATCCACGCTGGCTGATTTTGCCGATGATCGGCGTGGGATTCGCGTGGTCGTCGATTCTCGCCATGCCCTACGCCATGCTCGTCGGGGCACTACCCGCCTCGAAAATGGGACTCTACATGGGGATCTTCAATTTCTTCATCGTGATCCCACAGATTCTCGCGGCCACCGTACTTGGCTTGCTGGTGCGCACCGTGTTCGAGGGCGAGGCGATCTACGCTGTCGTTACGGGCGGCGTACTGCTTTTTCTTGCAGGTCTCGTCACCTTGCGGGTCGATGATCGCGACGCCGAGGGATGACCGCCACAGCTGCCGCGGATGACGAGCTCGGGCTCGATCAGCGTCGACTGCACCGTGCCGCCGTCGATCAGCTCGATCAGATTCTCGACCAACCGCTCGCCGGCACGCCGCGTATCTTGTCGTACCGTGGATAACGGTGGGTTGTAGTAGCTCGCCGTGACGATATCGTCGAAACCGACCACCGACACATCCTGCGGTACGCTCAGACCGTGATCCATCAGTGCGCGAATGACGCCGATCGCGATCAGATCGCTGGCTGCGATCACACCATCAAAATTTTGACCGGAATTCACGAGTTGCAAGCCCGCCTGGTATCCCGAGGCCGGGGTGCTCTGTGCATCGACTCGCAACAAGGGGTCGGGCTCGAGATCGACCGCCCGCAACGTCGACTCATAACCGCGATAGCGCTGTAAAAATTCGGGGCACTGCTCCGAAGCACCGCCCGCAAACGCGATACGGCGACGCCCGAGCTTGAGCAGGTGTTCGGTGGCGCGACGGGTACCGAGCTCGTTGTCACAGCCGAGATAATGACCGTGCAAATCTTCGATCACCGGACCCCAGATCACGAAGTGCGCACCGGACTCGGTCAAGCGACGCAGTCGTTCCGCCGACGTCGTGTAGTCACCGTAACCGAGCAGGATGAGTCCGTCGGCGCGGTTGCTCAGTTCGTAGTCGGTGTGCCAGTCCTCGCTTTGCTGCTGAAAAGACACCAGCAGATCGAAGCCGCGTCGTGCGGCAGTGCGGGTGATGTGGCCCAACATGTTGAGAAAGAAAGGATTGATCTGCGCATCGTTCGAGTATTCCTCGAACAGCAACAGCGCTAGCGTACGACTACGACGAGTGCGCAATCCGGCGGCCGTACGATCCACCCGATAACGCATTTCTTCGGCGATGCGCTGGATACGCTGCCGCGTTTCTGGCCGAACGAGTGGACTGTTTCGCAGCGCGCGCGACACCGTGGCCTGCGACACGTTTGCACGGTGGGCAATGTCGATGGACGTCGCTTTGATCGGTTTGCTCGACATGTACCCTCAGGGTCTCCCTTCCCCTGAACTATGCTATCGCTTGGCCCCCGCGTCGGGAACATTTCCTGCAAAACCACGGGATTGAAGGCTTGACCGTCAACTTACATTTACAGCGTTGCGTGAAAACACCGCCGGGTCCTGACCGTGATCGTTGATCGTGACCGCTGGCAGCTTTCGGTTCATGCCAAGGGTGTCGAGCGTGAGCCGGTCGTCATCATCGACCATTTTCTGGCCGATCCCACGGCCCTGATCGACGAGGCTGCGGCGCTCAGCTTCACCCCCATGGCCGAATACTACCCCGGTGTCCGCGCGCCCGCGGCGCCGACCACTCGCACGGCCGTGGTCGAGTCACTACTGCCGATATTCCACGAATTCTTTGACGTTCGCGATTCGGTTCAGGTGCAGGCACTCGTCTACTCGTTGGTGACGACCGCTCCCGCCGAGCTCACGCCGATCCAGCGTCTGCCGCACTACGACGGCATCGAACCAAGCAGGCTTGCGCTCGTGCTTTACCTTTGCGGTGATCCGTCGGGTCAAGCCGACCCCCGCGGCGGCACGGGGTTCTACCGACATCGCAGCACGGGCTACGAAACGGTGACCACCGAGCGTTTCGCCGCTTTCAGCGAGGCCTTGCAACGAGACGTCACTCACCACGGCCTGCCAGACCCCCGCTACATCGTCGGCGATACGCCGATCTACGAGCGGATATTCGGATCTCCCGCAGTGTTCAACCGCGCACTCATCTATCGCGGTCGCAACCTGCACAGCGCCGATATCCCCCCGCAGGCGCAACTCGATCCCCATCCCCGACGCGGGCGGCTTACACTCAATGGCTTCCTGAATGGCCGTTGAGGGCCTGTGATGCGGAATCTCGCTCCGAGCACCCTGCGCATAGGTCAAAGATATCGACCGTCCCGGCAAGATGGCCCCTACGATGCCATCGTCATCGGCTCCGGGATCGGCGGCCTGACGACGGCAGCGCTGCTCTGCGAACTCGGCTGGAAGGTTGCCGTGCTCGAGCAGCATTACACCGCCGGGGGCAACACCCACAGCTACGAGCGCGCGGGCTACGACTGGGACGTCGGCGTGCATTACCTCGGCGATCTGGGCTCGTCCACCATGACCCGTCGCCTCTTCGACTGGCTGTCGAAAGGTACTCTGGAGTGGGCCCCTATGGATGCCCACTACGATCGATTTTTCATTGGCGATCGCGTCTACGACGCCGTTGCAGGTCGTCACGCATTCCGCGACAACCTCGTGAGCCATTTTCCGCGCGAGGCAGATGCCATCGATCGCTACCTCGGCTTACTGCGCGAGGTATCGCGTGGCATGCGCGACTTCACGCTCTCGCGCACGCTACCGCCCTGGGCAGCCACCGTCGCACGCCCTCTGCTGCGGCACCGCAAATCCGAGCTCTTCACCCGTAGTACTTTTGAGGTGCTCTCCGAATTGACCGACGACGCCGAGCTCATCGCCGTGCTGACCGGTCAGTGGGGCGATCTCGGACTACCGCCGAAGAAATCGAGCTTCGCCATGCAGGCGCTAATCGCCAGGCACTATCTGCATGGCGGTTTCTACCCCGTTGGTGGCGCCTCGCGAATTGCGCGGAGCATATTGCCGCGGATTCGGGCCACGGGCGGCGAGGTCTTCACCTACGCAGCAGTCACCGAGATCCTGCTGCACGCGGGCAAAGCCCGCGGCATCCGCATGGCCGATGGCAGCGAGGTCCTGGCGCCCGTCGTAATCTCCAATGCGGGCGTGTACAACACCTTCGGCAAGCTGCTTCCCGGCACCGTAGCCCGCGAGCACGGTTACGAACGACGGCTGCAACAAGTTCGCCCGAGCATCGGTCACGTCGGCATGTACATCGGGCTCAAAGGCACCGCTGCCGAACTCGGTTTGCCGAAAACCAATTTCTGGATTTACCCCGGCGGCAACGATTACGACGGCGCGGTCGAGCGGTTTCTTGCTGATCCGACCGGCCCCTTCCCAGTCGTTTTCATTTCGTTTCCATCAGCCAAGGACCCTGACTTCGAACGTCGACATCCCGGACGCTCGACGATCGAAATCGTCGCGCCGGCGCCCTATGAGCTGTTCGAAAAATGGGCGGGAACCACCTGGGGGCAGCGCGGCGACGACTACGAAGCCCTCAAGAATCGCTGCGGTCAGCGCCTGCTCGAACATTTATTTGAAAAACTTCCTCAGCTTCGCGACCGCATCGACTACTCCGAGGTGTCGACGCCGCTCTCGATGCAATGGTTCTGCGGCTACGCACGCGGCGAACTGTACGGCCTCGATCACGATCCAGTCCGCATGAACCAGGACTGGTTGCAGCCGCGGACCCAGATATCCGGCCTTTGGCTGACCGGACAGGACATCATGTCCTGCGGCGTCTCGGGTGCCATGATGGGAGGCGCAGCGGCGGCGGCAGCCGTGGCGGGCGTTCATCGGCTCGGGCCGCTGCTGCGACAGATACTCTGGTAGCAAGATCGTAATATTTTGACCTCGACATGCTTACTGCAAGCGAAATGATCTTCGGTATGGTGGGCTTGCTGATCCTGCTCCTCGGCGGAGTCGCCCTGTTCGGCCTTCGCATGCTGGCCAAGATACGCAAGAGTGACCCGGGCACTTCCCCCGCGCACGCCGATCAAGTAACGTCGGTTTCCGTTACTCAGGACACCGACCCATGATTCGTCTCACCTATCTCAGTCAGGAAGCACAGCCGCTCTCTGCCGACGAACTGCTCGCACTGCTGACGCAGTGCCACCAGAACAACACGGGCAAGGGCATCACGGGGATGCTGCTTTACGGCAACGGCACCTTCCTGCAAACCCTCGAGGGTGAAAAAGCGCTGGTCGAAGCGCTGATGGCGAAAATCGCCGCTGATCCGCGGCACGGCAGCATCAACGTGCTGAAGCAAGAGTCGATCACCGAGCGCCAGTACACCGAGTGGAGCATGGGCTTCGAGCGGGTCACCGAAAAAACGCTCGCGGAAATCCCCAGCCTGCGCAATTTCGGTTTACGCAACTTCAACGCCGAATATCTGCGCAACCACGACGAGGTGATCGAGAAACTGCTCGAGCGCCACCGCGCACCGCACTGGGACCCGCTCATTCGCGAGCTCGATGCACGCGACAAGTTGATCAAAGATTTACGAGCCGAACTCGCGCACGCTCGCAACAACTCCGAGATGGCGGCTCTGGTGCTAGAGTCCGTGGTCGAAGTCGCGAAGAATGGCAGACTCGACGATGCGCATCTCGAGATGGTTCGTACCACGCTGCGCTCGCTGCGCTGATCGACCGCGGGGCTGGCCCCCTTGAAGGAATCGACCAAGGAAATGCTGGTGTTCCTGCTCACCGGCATCGCCGCAGTACTGCTGTTCTCGGGTTACAAGATTCTCGCGTTGTTCGATTGACCTGAATCTGCACTCATCCGCGTTCGGCACCAAACACGAACCAACCGCCTGCACCATGGGCAGGTGATGGCAGCTCGCCGCGCATGAAGCGCGCATGTCGCTCCTCGCCAAAGGTCGCGATGTCGGGAATATGCAGTTTGAAACTGCGCGCAGCGTCGAATCCGGCTGCCGCACACAACGCCAACGGGTCCTCGGCGCGAAATGCCGTGTACCAGGGTTCGTTGTTGTTATGCGTATCCCAGTTCCAGAAGAAGTTCTCGTAGGGCGACACCGAAGCCTCGTCCGGAAGCTCCATATGCACCATCAAACCGCCCGGTGCGAGCAGGCGCTTGCATTCGGCCAAGATCTTGCGGGTTGCCTTGAGCGCAACCTCGTGGAAAAAGAAGCTCGAGACGATCAAGTCGAAGTGCCCGTCCGGAAAGTCGGTTTGCTCCGCGTTTTGTTGACTGAAATGAGCCGCGAGTCCCTCGTGCTCGGCGAGGGCGTGCCCATAACGCAGCACCGGCGCCGCGACATCGATGCCATGGACCTCTGCCTGCGGGAACGCCGTGCAATAGGGCAGCAGATTCTTGCCGCTCGTAGTCCCCAGATCGAGGATGCGCCGCGGTGCGAAGTTCGGATATTTTTTTCCGATCCAATACGCGATCGACTCACCGACCACGCCCGGACGCTTGCGGTAAGGATGCTGTCCGGTAAAAACTTTGCCGCCAAAGGACACGACGGCCCCCTGAGCAACGTCGTCCGCCGTGTGCTCGGAATGTACCCAGCCCGGCGTCAGGTGTACGTCGAGCGCAGTGATGTACTTTGGCAGCTCGAGATCTGGATTGAGACGTAGCGATCCGCCGGCCGGATTGCGAACGGCCAAATCCCTTGCGAGCCCCACCATCGCGGGCAGGGCCCGCTCGACTGCAGGCTGTACCGAGAGGTAGCACATCTCTTGGGCGTTGTAGCGCACCGCGCTGTAAAAGCGAAAGATGTGCTCCTGCTGCATTGCTTTCTCGATCGCCTGCCAATCTGCAGGCTTGCGACCCTCGCGATCGAGCCGTGGTTCGATACGACTTTCGTAATCTTCTTTTAGGGCACGACGCATGTCGATGATCGCCAGTTTGCGGATGAAACTGACCATGCCTTGACGGGCTCGCTCGTCGTGCGTTGGCCGGAAGAGTTCCTCGATGTTGGGAACCGGAATCTCGGAAGCTTGTGCGACCATGCGAATTACCTTTGACGAGCAGGTCAAACCGGGGGGTGCATTCTATAAATGCGCTTGAGATAGGCCTCACGCCAAGCGTTGCGCTCGGCCTCGACCGCTGCCGAGGGCTGATAAGCCTCGATCGCTGCACGAGTGACGCTGCCACGCTCTTCGAGCAAACGCTCCACCGTATCCATCCGCTCGCGCAACACGGCCACCTCGGTCGTCAACTCGAGCATGAAGGTCATCATCTGATCGATGGCCGGATCGTCGAAAAACCGCGGACGCTTGCCCTTGGTTTCGCGTGGCAACCGAACCTGATCTGCAGGGGTGTCGTTCATGGATCCTCGAAAAAACCACTCGTTCGCCATTGGGCCCCGCCCGAGGTGACCCCTCCGGCCGAGGACGGCATTGTTGCAAATTACCGATCCAGCCGAAACCGAACCGACGGTCGACGTTGCCGGCGATACGAAGCCGCTCGTCTCTTTTTCCCCTAGCGGCGGAAGTAAGCATCGTCGAGCCGACCCGCGCGAACGTTGGCCCGCAAAGAGGCCTCGAGCAGGCGTGGCTCTTTGAGCGTGGCATCACGCGCTTCGCGCATGGCTACGAACTGCTCCCGGGTTACGCCGTCTGGCAAATGAATATTTTGATCACGCAGGCTGACGGGGTCGGTCAGATGCTGTGGTGAAACGCCTTCTGGAGGGTAGTCATGGCACAAAAAGACGCGTGTCGACGCAGGCAGGTGCAGCAAACGCTGCATCGAGTCATAGAGAATGCCCGCGTCACCACCCGGAAAGTCGCAACGCGCGGTACCGTAGCGCGGCGCGAAAATCGTGTCGCCCACGAATGCCGCATCGCCAATCAAGTAGCTCACGCTGTCCGGTGTATGCCCGGGCGTACTCATGACGCGAATCTCGAGTGATCCCATCGCCAACCGCTCGTTCTCGCCCAGCAAGACATCGAACTGTCTTCCATCGGTCGGAAAATCGGCTTCGAGACCGAGTTTGTTTTTGAATGCGGCCTGTACTTGTCGAATACCCTCACCGATACCCACGCGCGCCGCAGGTAGACGCTCCTTCAGCCACTGCGCTGCACTCAGATGGTCGGCGTGAGCATGCGTCTCGAGAATCCAGTGCACGACGAGGGCGTTTTTCGAGACGTGATCGAGCAGACCCTGCGCTGACCTTGCCGAGGTGCTGCGCGTGACGGCGTCGTAGTCGAGCACCGGATCGATGATCGCCGCAAGCCGCGTGACAGGGTCAGCCACCACGTAACTGAAGGTCCCGGTGGCGGGGTCGAAAAACGTTTGGACCAAGGGTGTAGCGACGCTCATCTCTGCAATGCTACCGATTACCGTGCCATCAATGCCTTGCCGAGCGCGCCGCGATCCAGCGCTCCCTCCCAACGCGCCACGACGATGGTTGCGACGGCGTTACCGATGAAATTGGTGACTGCCCGACACTCGGACATGAATCGATCGATTCCGAGGATGAGAGCCATTCCGGCCACCGGCACCGTGGGCACGACGGCAAGCGTCGCGGCAAGCGTGATGAACCCTGCCCCAGTCACGCCCGCCGCTCCTTTTGAACTGATGACGGCAACCAGCAGCAACAGCAGTTCGTCGTGCAGGGAAAGCTCGATACCCGTGGCCTGAGCGATGAAGAGCGCCGCCAACGTCATGTAGATGTTGGTGCCATCGAGATTGAACGAGTAGCCGGTGGGCACGACGAGACCGACCACTGGCTTGGCACACCCCGCCTCTTCGAGCTTGCGCATCAGGGCGGGTAGCGCAGCCTCGGATGAACTCGTACCGATTACCAACCAGATCTCCGCCTTCAAATAGACGAGCAGCCGCCACAACGAGAACCCGCTCGCCTTCGCAATGGCGCCAAGCACGAGGGCGATGAACAGCGCAGACGTGACGTAGAAAGTCACGATCAGCGCCGCCAAGTTGGCGATGCTGTCGATACCGTATTTGCCAATGGTGAAGGCGAACGCGCCGAAGGCACCGATCGGCGCAAGCTTCATCAGAATGCTCACCATC
>Ga0129333_10001118_pt1 | contig 23946 bp, 30 predicted proteins | sample CPB6_08_DNA_FD_94474 | JGI IMG/M metagenome (GOLD analysis project Ga0129333, IMG submission 94474) | Freshwater to marine salinity gradient microbial communities from Chesapeake Bay, USA - CPBay_Sum_0.6_0.8_DNA | ecosystem: Environmental > Aquatic > Marine > Coastal | place: USA: Chesapeake...
TCTATTTTCAACAGAGAATTAAGCGAAAGTGAAATATTAAAAAATTATGAATTAACAAAAGAAAGATTTGTACAACCTCATCCCTTAAATACAAATGGTTTAATTCAATTTTATGATGCGTCTTTAAGTGCTTCTTACCCAGGTACTGGGACTCTTTGGTATGATTTTTATGCTCGTTCTCAGGGCGTGTTGACTAATGGTCCAGTTTATGTAAGTACTACTGCTAGTGGTGTCATAAATTTTGATGGTAGCAATGATTATGTAAGTTTAACACCAGTAACAGGATTCCCTTACGCAAAAACACCATCAACACTTACTGCCTGGGCTAGAACAAATAGTACAGCTGCAGGTTCTAGAGTTATTTTTTCTTATGGCAACAATGCAACAGCGCAATCAAGATATATTGGATTAACAACATCATTTTATACATTTGGAGGACTTTCTGATAATATTACTGCTTCTGGAGCTGCTACAAGTACTTGGTTCCATATAGCAGGTGTTTATGATGGCACCAGTGCTTCGCTGTTTGTAAATGGTTCATTGGTTTCAGGCCCAACATCAAAAACTTCATGGACGACAGCTCAGAGTGTTGCTTTCATTGGTAGACAAACAAATACAAGTGAATATTGGAATGGAAGTATAGCTCAAACTGCTGTTTACAATAGAGCTTTATCAACATCCGAAATTTTAAACATGTATAATTACACGAAATCTAGATTTGGTCTTTAATTTAAATAAAGGTTTTTTATCTTATTTATTTTAATTTTTAATTTAATTATCAAAGTTTCAGGACAAAAATATGGCAGCTTTTACAATAAACATTCCTATAAGAACTGTGGATTCAGAGGATGTAAAAAACGCTTTTGCTTTTTCATATGGATATGCTGAGCAAATACAAATTGGCGGTGTTACAGTAAGTAATCCAATCACGAAAGAAGAATTTGTAAAACAAAAGTGTGTTAATTTTATGCTTGATGTTGTTAAAGCCCATTTAATTAAAGTTGAAGAAAATAATGCAAGATTACAAGCTGAACAAGCAGCTGTTGAAAGAGCTTTGGATGTAACACAATGGTTTGATGGCAGAAGATTGGAATCAATAGGCGGAAATGAAGTTTTGAACAGATTTCCTGTTGTCATGAGCGATTCATTTGTTACTTCAAAAAATCAATTTGTAGATTTTGAAATTATTGGATTTGACCATGATAATTTGCCACTTACGTTTATGATAACTCAATATCCAACTAACGGTACTTTATCTGGAACATCTCCAAATTATAGATACACTCCCAATACAAACTTTTTTGGTCTAGATAATTTTAAAGTTAAAGCTAATAATGGGACATTATTCAGCCTTGAAAAAACTTTAAATTTGAATGTAGTCAGAGGTTTGATATCAAATGATGCATATTATGTCACAAGACAAAATCAATCTATTGAAATTACATTGACTTCTACAGATAACACTGGTAATGTTATATTCAATATAGCACAGCAGCCCAGCAATGGGCAGTTAAGTGGAACAAATCCTTATTTGTATGTACCTAACACTGATTATATTGGAGCCGATAGTTTTACATTTACCTCAAGTGATGATGTGAATCAAAATGTTTTAGGTACAATTACTTTGCAAATTAAAGATATAATTGCAATTTCGCAAACTAATCAAACTAATATCAATACTCCAATAACATTTTCATTTTTTGCAAATAATGCAGTTGGAAATTTAACATATAATATCATCACTCCATTTTCAAATGGGACGCTTACTCAATCAAATTTAAATTATATATACACACCAAATAATAATTTTAGAGGGTATGATACTGCAGAATTTACTGCTACAGATGATTACGGTACAAGTCAAATTGCTACTTATACAATGGCAGTAGAGCCGGTTGAGCCTTTATCAATTATAAATTTGAATTTTACACTTAGAAAAAATCAAAATTTGAACTTCGAAATTGCGGCATCTAATTATTTTGGGGATTATAATTTTACATTAGATAATCCACAATTTGGGACGATAAGTGGCACAAATCCTTATGTTTATACTCCAAATGCAGATTTTACTGGATTAGAGACATTTGATTATTTTTGCTCAGATGGAACAATGAATTCTAATACTAGTACTATTACAATAAATGTTGATGATATTTTGGCAATGCCCGAAACATCATATACTGTAAAAAACACAGAAATTGACATCAATCTCAGTGCTATGAATGTAATTGGAAATTTAACATTCAGCATTGTTAATCAACCACAAAATGGAGTACTAATTTTAAATCAAAATAATTTGAATTACACATATACTCCGAATATTGATTTTGTAGGTACAGATGTTTTTGAATTCACTGCAACTGATAATTTAGGTACTAGCCAACCAGCTACATATACAATTGAAATTTCAGAATAAAGGTTATAATTATGCCAGAAACAGATATAGCATTTACAATCAGCATTCCAATAAATGAGGAAGATGCCCAAAAGGTTATCGATGCTTTTTTGGCATCAAAACCGTATAATACTGATTATCAAATGAAAGTAAAAGATTTAGCTGGAAATTTAGTTGATAATCCAATTACACCTGCTATGTATGTTGAAGATAGTGTTGCATATTTTATAATGGATATTACTAAAAACTACTTGGTTAATCAAGCTGCTGATATTGCTAAGACAATTGCTCAGAATGAAGCTGAACAAGTAACTACAGATTTAAGAAATTTTATAAATAATAATTAATTTATAAAATACATTCATTTAATATTTTCAAACCTTGAAGATACATTACTTTTTGATGTTCAATATTTTCTTTGTGCCTTGAGCACATGGATATAAATAATAATCCCTCAATTAATTTTAAATAATTGAATGTTTTATCATCAAATAAATTTTTGAATAAATCATTTAAAAAATCGAATTTATTTTCAATATTAATTTCGAATTGATTATATGATATTTGTTTAAATTGATATCTATCATAAATTATTGATTCATAATTGCCATGAAGAGAATGTAGTAACTTTGCATAATCATATAAATAAAATCCATAACATCCTTTCATATGATATGAACCTCTAGGGTCAATAAAAACAATCTCTTTCTTTTCATTGATTAAAATATTAGATAAGCATAAATCGCCATGAATTAAACTGAGTCTATTTAAATATTGATGCGCTGCCAATTCTTTTTTTATTTGTGGCCAAAGTTCATTGAAATTAAGAATTTTTTTATTATTACAAGTTAAAAATCCATAAAAAAAATTTAAATCGCTTTCGGCAACAAATTTTTCATACTCATTAATTGTTTTTTCAAATAAAATATATTTATTTAAATTATTCAACTCAGAGTTATTGTTTGGAAATTTTTCATCTTCAATATTTAAATGTAAATTTTCTATATTTGAAAGTAATTTGATGAAAGAATTAGTTACAGTTTTTTGGTCAGCAATATTACAATATTCATAAAAATTTAAATGATTTTCATAATATTTTATTTTGAGGATATATTTTAAACCATTTGAATAATTCCCAAAGTAATCAGCAAATAAATATTTTTGCGGATATTTTTGAATTTGTTCATAATAAAATATTTCGTCTGCTAATTTTTCATTAGTTGATATTTTAAAAATATAATTATCATCAATGATAATTTCATTGAAATATCTCGTAATCATTTTTTTACAGACTGTTTTCCTACATTTTGAACTTCTTTTGTTTGCATATCATCTGTTGAAACAGTTTCTTCTGTTAAAAGACTTTCAATATTTTCTAAAAACGACATCACATCAAGGCATTCCGAACCTTGAGTACCATTGATAGTGACTTTAATCTTTTCGCCCGTTTCGTCAATTTCAACACATAAATCTACTTGTTTTGGCATATTCCACCTAAATAAATTTCTTACCAACAATTTGTACTTTAGTCAATTTTTTATTATTTAATCCTTGGGTTTCTACACTGAAATATTGAGATTCAAGGGCTTGTTCAATAACACATTTTGCATATGATTGTTTAATTTTGTTAGAAACTTTTAATTTTTCATCGTATTCAGAACAAATCATATCATATTGGTTTAATTCTTCATTCCATTTAAATCCAATATCGTTAGAAGCTTTAGTGAAAAGTTTATTTATTTGCTCTTTAGGAATAATAATTTCAGCTTCTTCATTTCTAAAATCTCCTAAATACCCGCGGAGCTTAACGGGATTTTCATGAATAGATGGTTCAAATCCTAAATCTTTCAGTGCTAACAATAAAATTATTTTATCTTTCAATGAACATTTAATTAATTTATATGCTGACATTGTTAACTCCGAGCTTGTTTAATAGTATCATATTTCGGCAAGAAATCAAAAATCCATCTTCCACAATTTGGGCACAACCATACATTTGGTGACATTTCTATAGATATTTGGTTCTCAATTGAAATTATATTTTTATCTATCAAATCTTTACAATTCAAAAGTGTAATTTCGCCTATTTTGATATCACCAAAATAATCCTGTGAAATTTCATCTTTAAGGCAGGACAGGCAGCCAACTGGACATCTTTCGGAATTGATATAATAAAAAAAGGAATTATTAATTGAATTAAATTCTAAATCTAAAAATTTATTTTGGGGAACTAAATTTTTAATTTTATTAATAATTTTTTTATCAATTTTTTTCCAATCTATTTTAGAGTTCATCATCCTGTTCTAAATCTTCTTCCTCAACTTGGTCATAATCTTCTGATGATAAAACATGCTTTTTAATCCAATGCTCTATCAAGCAAAAAGATTGCAAAGATTTAGACAAAGTTATGTGTGATAAGGCATCTGAAGGGCTAAGCACATTTGCATCATGATACGCGTCGAGCATAAAATCAAGTTTAACAATATTTTCATTGATAAATTCTAAAATTTGCTCAGAAGTAAATTCCCCAACATGTTTCATGCTAAGTTCATAGATTTCATTTGGGTCAAGATTCTCAATGTTTTCAAAATTTAATAAATTATTTTTCATAATAATATTATTATAAACAAAAACAGAGGGGTTGTTATCCCCTCTGTTTATTTAATAAAAATTAAATTTACTTAACAGGAACAATACCCACAAGTTTTAAATCTGACGGGGTTATTGAAGCAAACTTCATTCTTAACCAGTATCTTTTTGGATTCATAAAGAAACCACCAGGTCTTGGAATATTTAAAGTAAAATCATCATAACTTGTCTGCAGTACAGTCAATGGGTCAAAGCTTAAAGTTGTCATTACAGCAGTTGTCCAAGAAGTAACTTTCATTACGCCTGAATAAGACAAAGATGATGATGTTGTCATGCCTGCAGATGTATTGTCTTGAACTGAAGTTACAGTAGACCATGATGTGCCGTTGTATTGCGCGAATGTTACTGGAGTACTGTTTGCTGAGTAAGAAGGAACATAAAACATTGCATTAGACCAAGGTCTAGTAGAACCGATATACAAGTAATCTGCTGCAGTGTCAAAAGCCATAAAACTTTCTGAATTTCCTAGGTTTGAACCTAATCCATATGGATTTCCATTTCTTGTCAATTGTTGAGTTAAATCTGTGCATACATTATTTGCGTCAACTCGCAATACTCTCCATGTGTTATCGCCTTGAAATGGCGTGGTATCTACATGTTCTAATTTGTAAGGGGCCATTTGTGTACCCTCAACTGTTACAGTGAAGGTATTGCCTTCTGCAAAGGAATTGTTTGCAAAATTCAAATATAAGCAATTGGTTCTATAAGCATCTTCATAATATAAACCGTTAGAAAATGTAAAAGAAGCAATTCTATTTGCCATATTTGCCGAACTAGCGCTTACGATGAATGGTGCTTTTGCAGTATCATCTGCAGCCGCTCTCCAACCAGCTCCATCATTTAAAACTGTTAAATTCGTAGCTGCAGAACTAGGAGCAGCAGAGGCAGCCAATGTAATTTTTTCTATTTGACAAAACGAAGGCACTGGATGCACTGTAACCATCCACGATGTTGCTGAAGTTTGATAACCAGGAACGCTTACTGTAGTTTTAAACTTCTTGTTTTGATTATCTAGATAAGAAAAAGCACTGCTCATATAATTTAAGCTCCATTTGTTAAAACAATTGCAATTTAATTTTTAATTCAACCAAATCATCTTTCCTACCTTCTGTACAAATGATGTATGTCTATTTGGTTTGAATCAAACCATAATAAGGTGGTCCGAGCTAGTACTGGGTTCTACATCCTTCATTAACAGGTATAGGGGGCTCTGTCCAGGAAAGCTCGGACTTTAGTTTTTATGAGGTTTATATGAAAGTACAATACGTTTCAATTTCTCCTACACAAAAAGCGCAAGAGCAAAATTGTTATTCTTTGACTCCCGAATTGCTTGCTGCAACTGGTGCGAGATATTCAAGAAATAATGAGGGTTTGGATAGCATTTTATCTAAAGTAGATTTTTCAAATCCAGATAAATCAGTAGATTCTGTTTTCAAAATGCTTGACTACGGCCATGCTTCAATTGCAGATATGGCTCCAATTGCTCTGTTTATTGATGATATTTCTTTGTTTGCCGCATACTATATTTGGACACTTTGTCCAACCGCAGGTGGCCAGGAATGCTCTACTAGATATATTAAATTATCTTTAGATGGTATTGTGCCAGCAGATGAAATTGGATTGCCAGATAAATTAATTGAAAAATATAATAAATTCAATCAAGACGCATTTGAAAGTTATGTTACTTGTCTCGAAGCGTGGCAAGAAATTGCAGATGCAAACCCATCCGTGACTAAAATTCCACAATCTTTGCTTGACAGTAAAAATTCAAAAGATATTAAGCAAGTCGAAAGAATGAAAAGGAATTATGCCTTTGATAGAGCTAGAGTACATCTCCCTGTTGGTGCTATGACAGGTGTTATGATGGTTCAATCTGCTAGGTCCTGGGCAAATTTAGCTTCTCATTTGCAATCTCATTATTTAAAAGAATTTAAAAATTTAGGTTTGAAAATTGCTGAAAATTTGGCTATTGGAGCTCCTAGATTGCTCAAGCATACAAAGGAAAATCTGTCTGTCAAAAATATTATTGAATTTGAATTGCAAACTTCTAAAAGATTGGCATTTCAATATGGCAAAAATCCAATGACTTCTGCGGGTTCAGATTATTATAATGTTGATTCATTTTTAATTACTCAGTGTTTTGAACCAAATAGGAAATTACTTGCATCTTATATTTCTGAAGCATGCAAAATGCGAAATAACAGGTATTCTCCATTTAGCCATCATTTAAATCAAATTTCTGTCAATTTTGCGTGGAAAGGTATTAGCTTTGGAGAAATTAGAGACTTAAACAGACATAGAACTGGAAATAAATATTGTCCCTTGGTTCCTATTGGTTTTTATGGTTCTCTTGACCAGCTTCAAGAAAGAGATTCTTTGCATTCAAAATTAATTATTCAAGAAGATACTAAATCTTCAGAAATTGCATACAATTGCAGAGATTTACTAATTTCAAATATTAATGAATATTTTTATTTTTCTAAATTAGGAAGTCAATTCTATTTTGAACATACTACAACAGCAGATAAGTTTTTATATGAAATGGAATTAAGGACAGGAATTGGTGCGCATTACAGGTACGCAAAACACTGTAAAGATTTGTTGGTTCATTGGTTTAAAGATTACCCTGAAACAAAAAGTTTGATTTTTGAGGGGTCAGCAGAACCTGAATAAAATAAGAGGCTTTTTGAGCCTCTTATTTTATTATTTGATATATAAATTTATAAAAAATTTATCATCACAATTCAAACTTTTATAAGGTGTTATTTGCATTGAAATTGGTTTTTCATCTATAATACACACCATAGTTTTCGGGTCAATATTTTGCATAATCAACTTTAACCCATCTTCACTTGTTTCAGGAGCTATAAAAATTGTTCCTGGGTTTTCTCCAACAATATCAAACCTTTCAAGCATTTCATCTATAAATATGTTTGTCGATTCATGAATAAATTTTGGTCTATTGCCCCTATATATCATACCATCAATATTTGAAATTTCGATAAATGCTTCCTTGATTGCATCAAATGTACTAGGTTCACCTCTAAGAGCTCTTACAATATCAAATTCGTTCATTAATTGCTCTTCTTCATTTTTGATGATACTATTTCCAAATATCTTAGCTAAGCCAAAAAGTAAAAGATGTTCTTTTGATATTGACCAAGCTTTTCCTCTTTGAACAAATCCTTCATTTAGGTCAATAGAATCTCTGATAAAATTGATATCATCCATTGATGGTAAATCATTTGCATAACAAAATATAATATGCCACCAGTTTGGAATATATAAGAACGCAGCTCTGACACAAATTTCAGCATTATTTCCTAATTCAGAAGCTTTGCCTAAACTAATGTAATCATCACTTTGGTTAAACCAATTCAAATTTGAGTTGGTTTCAAGAATAAAATTAAATATAAAAAATCTTTTTATATTTTTGAATGGTGACAAATAAGCCGCTGCTTTTAAGGCGTCATCAAGATTGTTGCAAATAATTGCCAAGTGCTGTATCATATATTCCTCCAATTTAATTTTTACAGGTTTTTAGATATATATAAATTAAATTAAAATTGTGTCATAGGAGGCGCTTTCATATAAAAGTTCGGAGATTGTAAAATGTATGAAAAAATACCTGTCGAACGAAGTTCATATCTTAGTGAAATACTAGAGCAAAGCGTTGTTTATTTTAAAGAATGTTATGAAGATTTACCAGTAATTATTTATATGCATCCAGAGGTATATAAATCACTAGAAGAAGAGTGGGGAAGGGAGCCTTTTGACTTCATGGGAGTAAATATAGAAATTTTGGATAAAATATCCAAAGATTCTGTATTCATATATTGAAAATAAAGCGATTATCATAATTCAAACCAAATTTTATATTAATAATAATTTGGTATTCTCTTAAATCAACAAAAACAATTCAGGAGATTATGATGAACGCTTTAATTAACCAATTTAATTTTACCAAGCCAACTATTCCTACTGGTGTGCTCCGCCCTGTAACTCTCGAGGATTATATCGGTCAGCCACTTATCAAGGAGCAGGCTCAGCTCAAAATTAATTTATCTCGTAAAACCGGCGTCCCTATGACACACACCTTGCTTCTCGGATTTTCTGGAGCTGGGAAAACCACATTAGCAAAAATTATTGCATCCGAAATGGGTGTTAACTTTCACGAGTGCATGGCTGCAAATTTTAAAAATGAAAATGACCTTATTGATTTGATTAATAGCACTGTGACACATGGTACTATCCTTTTTATTGATGAAATTCATGCACTTAAGAAGGATGTCCAAGAATGTCTTTATACTATTATGGAAGATTTTCGGTATTTCAAGAAGGGAACTGCTGGTTCGACAGAGTCTCGTGATTTGCCTAGGTTCACTGTTATTGGAGCAACAACCCATGCTGGTAACTTGAATCAACCATTTCTTGAAAGGTTTGGGTGGAAGCCAACCTTGCAACCCTACACTTCTGATGAATTGTCTGAACTTATTTCCAAAGCAGCATTTAAAAAATATAATGTTGAATTGATTCCTGAAATTACTGAAAGCATTGCTAAAATTTGCCAGAATACACCTCGTCGGGCTATGCATCTTCTGCAAAATTTGTTTGACCATGCAAACGGTATGATTGTTGAAAATCGTAAATTGAAGACTGATGATTTGTCAATTGATATTTTGGAAAAAACAATTCGCAATCTTGAGTTGGACCCTGTAATTGGTCTTGACCGTGCTGCACGGCAATATCTAAGTGTTTTGTATTCCGAACGTGGAAAGCCAATTGGGTCTCGCTCTCTTGCCGCTATGCTAAATCAGCAAGAAGTAAATCTTTTAAATATGATTGAGCCTTACCTTACTCAACCCGATGTTGAAGTACTCAATCCTGAAACTGGTGCTACTATTGTAGGTCCCTTGGTGAAAATTACACGACAAGGGCGGGTTCCTACTCCTAGCGCTACAGCTTATCTTAAACTTTGCAACCAGATGCAAAAACAGCACGGTTGGTTTCCTGGTGAGCGATTCAACGTTGATTAATAAAAACCTCCCAAAGTGGAGGTTTTTTATTTTTTTTAAACCAATTTTATATGTAGAGGTGAAAAATGGCTAATTTTAATGTAACTATAGATTATAATATAACAAATACTGATACATCTACAACAACTAGTTTAATCCGAGTAACATATACTTTAACTTGTTCAGCTGCAAATTTGACCAAGCAATATGTAAGGGATTTTCCATTAGATATGTATTATCAAAATGTTGACAATGTTATGGACGAAAATCAATTGACAGTTCAAATGAAAAGCAATTTTTTGACTTTGGCTAGAATCGATTTAGAAGAATTTGCAAATTTAGCTAAAGCTGAAATTAGAGAAACACAAGGCGATTCTGTTAATGATAATATCACAGGGACCATTACGTTGAATGTCCCAACGATTTATATCACTTTTAATAATAAGCCTAATTCGTTTTCAGTTACATGGAGTGAAAATTGATAATTTTAAAAAATTTGACTGAAGAAAATTATTTTTTACCCGAAGATAGAATAGATGCTAAAAAGAAATTTCTTGATACTCTAGCTTTAGCAGAAGAAACTTATATCAGTTGCTATGCATTTACACTGCAAGAAGCTTACGATATCATTTTGAATTTAGATAAACAGGGCATTAAGCAGTCATTATTACTTGACTATTCACAAGGTTGCGGGCCAAGTGCAAAACCTAAAATAAAAAATTTAATTTTGAATACTAAAAACACTAAAATTGTTTTGACTGCTGCAGGCCCAAAATCTGATAGGCCGACTTCAGGATTGTGGCACATGAAAGGCTTAGTAAAACTGCCCTCAGATAATAGAAAAGCACCTTGTTGTATGGATGGCTCTACTAATATGACTGTATCTGGTTTTAGTCAAGGAAATACAATGAGATATTTCAAAAGCAAGCTTTGGGCAGATACTTTCATCAAACAACATCTTGAATTAAGAGATTGGGCTGTTAATAATCTTCCCCATTATCAACCTTCAATTTTGGCTGATAATTATGATTCAGTCGATTATTTTTTCAGTAATTTTAATATTGAAGAAAATAATAATTATTTAATTTAAAAAGAAAAGGGGTCTTTTCAAGACCCCTTTATGATATGTTGCTTTTCCCACCAGCTCCCGGTGAATATTTGGTTACATTAGGTTTTTTATCAGGATTAGGTTCTTTTTCTTTTTTAGCTTTTTCTTTCAACCTTTGTGTACGTTCTTTAACGGTAAGATTTTTAGCTTTGTTTGCAGGAGTACATACTGGTTTTTTACCCTTGCTTATGTCTCCTCTGCCACAAGGTTCATAACCTTTGCCATCTTTCTTTTTACGCCTTACGTCTACCCACTTTTCTTGAAACCAATCATCTAAACCACCATGATTTTTAGCGGCTTCCCTAAATTCATTCATCACACTCAACAATGAATCTGCTATAGTATATTTACCTTGATTTTCAAGTTCGGATATCACCGAAGCAATTTTATATAGATAATTACTTATCATTTTTTTTCTTATCTTCTTCGATTTCTACATCAAATTTTTTCAAAGCTTTTTTAATTCTATCACAAATAAAATTAAATTCTTCTTGGTCATACTTTGCTCTATTTCTTTTTTGATGAATATAGGACCAAGCAGCGCGAGCATGAGCTTCAGTATCAATTGGGTATTTGAAATTCACAGGGTCGGCATACTTTGATTTAGATTCTGGATAACCTTTAGGAGGCGATTTATGACCACTTTTCATTTCATCTGGCATATCAGATTTAGCAATTTTTACAAATACTTCATGAATAGCATTTGCTGATTCAAAATCATTGTTATTTTCTAAAACAGTAGCTATTCTATTCAATTTATTGAGTATGTCTTTTTTCATAATAACTATTCTCCCTATAAATTAATATTTTTACATAGCTATATTATAACCCTGCCAAACTATAATATTATTATGATAAATCCTTATTCAATTACAAATTTCAATCGAACGACATCTGAACTACAAGAGTTTTTATTATTCTGCATAGTTGTAGCTGGAAAAACTGCACATATCCAAGCTGATAAACTTGAGTATTTTTTAAATGATTCTAAATATTTTTTATCTATCGATAAAGAATATTGTCCTTTTGACATTTTGTTTGAATTAAAACAAAGAGATATTTTATTGACTCAAATTGTAAAGGCAAAACTTGGCCAGTACACTAAAATTTATAATGCGTTTGATTATCTTGTAAATAATAAAATCGACTTATCAAACTGTACTACTGTTGAATTGGAAAAAATTCCTGGCGTGGGATTGAAAACAAGTAGATTTTTTATTTTACATTCAAGGCAAACAGATTCAATTGCTGTTTTAGATGTGCATATTTTGAAGTTTTTGGGCTCTTTAGGATATAAAGTTCCAAAAACCACTCCAAGTAAAAAAAATTATTATTTTCTTGAGCAAAAATTTTTAGAATATTGCACTGCTAATAATTTACAGCCAGCAGATGCTGACCTTGAAATCTGGAAATCATATGCTAGAAAAAAACAAGAGGTTAGCAATGATGGATGAATCAACAGCTTTGATAAAGTTTGATAAAATGGCAATAAAACTTGCACTCAAATATTCTTCAAATCATGAGTTTGATGACCTTTATCAGGTCGCTAAAATTGGCATTGTTGAGGCTGTAAGAACTTTTGATGCCACTAAGAACGCCAAATTATCAACACATGTTTTTAACATGATTATTTTTAATTTGAAAAAGTTTTGCTCTCGTAACACAGGTATAATTTATTATCCTCAAAATTCTATTGAGAAATATTCGATTTTAACTTTGGATGAAGCAACAGAAGTACCGTTTGAAGACCAAAATTTTATTAATATTGAAATTAATAATTTTTTTGACAACATATCTTGCGATTTGACAGATAAGCAAAAAAATATTATTAAATTAAAATTCTTAGATGGTTTATCTGTGACTGAAATTGCAAATAAATATAAATGCTCACACCAAAATATTTCCAATATTTGTTTAAAAGCCCAATACAGTATCAAAGATAATCTAAAGCAAATGGGATATGATTTTTAAAAGGTTCATTCAATTTTATCATTAAATAATGAAATATGAGAACCTTAGTGTACTCTCCAGACCCTAGATTAGAAAAAATGTGCAAAGAAGTAGAAAGTTTTGACCTTTCACTTTTGGAATTATGTGAGGACATGATTAATGTTCTGTTTAAGCATGACGGCTATTCTATTTCAGCTCCTCAAGTCGGTGAACCATTAAGAATAATTAGTTTTATGGACCTGACAACCATTGAACAATATCCTAAAGCTCCTAGGGTTTTAATAAATCCAATAATTTATGACTACTCAAAAAATTACATTGAAGAATGGGAATCTTCACTTTCTTTACCGGGATTAAATGTCAAAATATCAAGACCTATTTGGGTTGATGTTTATGCGCAAGATGAATACGGAAATGATTTTGAAGAACGTTTTGAATTTTTAAGTGCAAGATTGATACAAAATCAATTAAATCAATTGGATGGTATATCAATTTCTAAATATCAGAACCATAATAATAGTAAATATTTGATTCAATAGGTTATTGGTTTATGATTAAAGATTTGAAGCATGGTGATTTGTTTGAAGATTCTTTATATATTTATGAAAAAGAATTGGTAAGCTCGAGCAAAAATCCATATCTTAAGCTTAAGGGCAAGAATATCAATGTTGATACTCCTGTCATGTTTTTTAATTGGGATTTAAGTGATTTACAAGATATTTTCGATTGTTTAGAAAATAATAAATTTGTTACTGTTTCAGGTATTTTTGAATCTACAGATAGATATAAAAATATTAAATGCGAAGATATCCAATTTATTGACAATCCTGACACTACTTTTTTTTATAAATCATCTAAAAAGTCTATTGAACAAATGCTCAACGAGCTTGAAAATTATATTAATTTGATTCAAGATACGAAAGTCAAAAGTATGGTTGAATCTTTGATTGGTTTTTCAGGAAAATATCATAATCAATTTATTACAATGTCAGCTGCCAAGAAAAATCATCATGCTTATAAACATGGTTTGCTTGAGCACTCATTGGAAGTGGTAAACTTAGCGTTGGTTATGTCAGAGTTAAATCTTGACTTGAATAAAGATATTTTAATTGCTTCATGTTTACTCCATGATTTGGGTAAAATATTTGAACTTCAAGAAATAGCAGAAAATGTGTACGATTATGCAGAATTGAGCAAGTTGATATCCCATATAGCTTATGGAGCAAATTTAGTTTTTTACCACTGTAAGCTCAATGATGTTCCATTAGATTTGGAAAATCATATCGTTCATTGCATATTAGCACACCATGCAAGACTTGAACATGGTTCTCCAGTAGAGCCTAAAACCAAAGAGGCTTGGCTTGTCCATAACGCTGATAAAACTAGTGCTTGTCTAAATTAATTTTTCATATTTGAAAACACCATCGCCACAAGCGTTGAATGCTTCTTGTATGGAACATTTATATTCGGCAATTTCTATTGTTGGCCATTCTAATACTCTTCTGAAGTAATAATGTTTTCTTGTACTTTTTCTATTAGCAATTACAGTACATGGCAAATTTTGTATTTGGCACCAATGTGCCAAACTATTACTTGTAGTTATCGTGCCAACAGCATATTTAGCCAATCCAAAAACATGTAGCATAGATGGTGTTTGATTATATAATGAATATATTTTCTCTTTGTTAAAATGTAAAAATGAATTATGTACGTTAGGAATCCAGTTATTTCCAATCAAAACTAAATTTTTATTTGTCCTTTTTAAAATCAACTTTGTCAAGTCATTCCAGTATGGCCAATGGTCGTCCGAGGAATTACTATTAAAACTGTAAGGCTGATACAAATAAAAATTTTTGGGCAAAGTTTTTGAAATTTCATAAGCCCAGTCTTCAATATATCTTGGTAATTTGGCATTTTGCCATTGAAATATTGGTTGGTCTGGTTGAGCTTTGTCATAATTCAAGTGAGTGATTTTAAAATCAGTCTTTTTCAATCCTAAGTCCAAAAATGGTTCTTCAGGTGTAGGCATATAATTTGGAAATTCATCAGAAACTTTATGAAATACTGTGTAAATCCAGTATCTTCGCCAAAGTTTTTCATCTACTTGTAATTTTTTTACTTGAGTTATAAAAGGTTGTTCTTTAAGAAAATCTACAATCAAATCATTATTTCCTAAATATAATATTTTACCTTCACCAATATCATTCAAGAAAAAACCAAGACCAGTCAAAATATCGCCCCAAACTCCACATGATGTACCATACATAATTGAACCTCAGTCAATTTTGTACAAATTATTCAAATCAAAATCTTAAATTTACAAACACAGGTAATTTAAATCAATTTATTTAAATATTTATCAGATATGAAATGTTTAGGAGTTTGAATGATGAAATTGTCGCTTGCCATGAAAATATCAGAAATTGCTGACTATTTAGACAATAAAGGGATGTATGTCGAAGCCGACATTGTAACCAATGTTTTAAGAAGTGCAGCAAAAAAATCTGATGTTGAAGATATGACAAATAAAATTTTAAATTTATTTGATGAATCTGATGTCAAATGTCCTGACTGTGGTGGAAAAATGGACATGGAAGATGGATTATGCAATTGTGGCGATGAGGATTGCGATTGCACAATTGATATGAAGGATGAAATCGAAGATTTCTTGCACCGTTTGAATATTGGCAACATTGATTGTCCTGAATGTCGTGGAACTATGGAAATGCGCGGTATGCAATGTGTTTGCACTAATGGAAAATGCAAATGCAAGCAAGACATTAAAAAATCATTATTAAATAATATATTTGAAAATAAAGAAGATGAAGTTGATTTTTCAGATAAAAGAACAGCTTCCAGAAATGACCACGAATTTGCAATGGCAAGAAAGCAATTAGCCGCTGCTCATGATGCTATCGAAAGAATTATGGATAAGCTTGGAACAGATGAAGGCGATATGATGGCATGGGTACAAGCTTATATAACAATGGCTTCTGATTATCTCCAGAGTGTAGCAAACAATGCAGAGTTTGGAGATGATTTTGATTTATCAGATAATGATGAAGATTACGGTTCTGTAGAAGAACTCGGTCCAGATGATTACATGAGTGATGATATGGATAAATTTGCTTCAACTGAAAAAAAGACTAAAAAGCCATTGAATAAACCTTTTAGAACTCCTGGTGGACCCAAAAAATTTAGTGTTTATGTTAAAAATGAAAAGGGTAATGTTGTCAAAGTAAACTTTGGCGACCCAAATATGGAGATAAAAAGGGATGACCCTAATAGAAGAAAGAATTTTAGAGCAAGACATAGATGTGAAACTCCAGGCCCTAAAACCAAGGCTAGATATTGGGCATGCAGAACATGGGAATCTGGAAAATCAGTTACTGATATCACTAAAGGTAAATAATTAATTATGAGAACTATTTTAGCTAAATTAAATAATATTATCAACACTTTGGAAGCCAATGGTTTTGTTAAAGAAGCAGGAAAATTGGATGATTTATTCAATCAAATGGCTGAACTACAAATGCATGGTGAAAAAATGCCTGACTATATCAAATCTCTTCAAGTTGGAGAAGATGAAGATTCACTATTCGATAAGCCAGCTCAAATGAGCCAAGATATGATGCAAAGGGCTAAGGATAAATTCCGCCCAAGCATGCCTCCTAAGCGCAAGCCTGGTTTTGACCCTTCAATGAATGTTGAAAAAGAATTCGGCGCAGATGAATTAGGCACTGCAGAATACGCTGATGTTTATGAAGAGCCAATGATTAAAATCAAAAGAGTTGACTAAATTAAAGCCCGCTAAGCGGGCTTTAATTATTTTAAATTGACTATAATTAATCAAAGGAGAAAATTATGACTGAATTAACTGAACAAACCTTTGATGAATTTGTTTTAAATTCCAATAAGCCTGTTCTTGTGGATTTTTTTGCAACTTGGTGCGGACCATGTAAAAGACTAAAGCCTGAACTTGAAAAGTTTTCGGAATCTAATCAAGAAGTTTATGTTGCCACTGTTGATGTTGACAAGTTCCGTGATAAGTTAGAAAAATATAATATTATGAGTGTACCTACTCTTCTATTGTTTAATAATGGCAAAGAAACAAAGCGTGAATCAGGTTTTATGAGTGTTGATGATTTGAATAAGTTTGTTGTACTTTGATTAAAAAGGGAGACTTGTAAGTCTCCCTTAATTTTTATAATATAATTTGATAAATGAGGCCGAAAATGTCAGAGTTATTACCAAAAAATAGTTTTTCTAGGATTGAAACAGCAGATAGAAAAGTTATTCAAGACACAAATAAATTTATCAAAGAAGCTTTGATAGGACAAACTTTTGACCCTGATAGAATGCGTGAAATTGGCAATCAAGCCTTGCGTTCTGGCCTTGGAGGAGCAGCTTTTGGTATTCCAGGCATTATTGGAGGAGCTGGCAGTGCATTAGCTATTGGGCTTGGTGAAGATTTCATATATAATATGAAAAACAATGTGCAAAAAGCATCTTGGCAAGTTGGTATAGCAATGGAAAAAATTCAAAAAGTTGCTAATAATTTGCAAAAAGAAATAGGCCCTGAAAATGCTCAATTTCTAAGTAAGTTGGCTTCGGATCTTAAAAATTATGTAGATGTTTCTATAGAAAAAAAGCCTAATGCTAAATATTCTAAAGACAATTTATTGATTGCATTGAAGCAACAAGAAGACAATGCTAGAATAATGCAGCAACAAAATATGAATCAGCAAATGTACATGAACCAGACTCCAGGGTCGCAACAAAATTTATACCAACAACAAAGTGCTAATTTACCCAATCTTGTGGCTAAATCTGTTACTAAAAAAAATAAAAGATTTGCTAATGAAACTATAAAAACTTTAGGTGAGGGAGCTGCATATTTAGGTGCAGGTACTGCTGGCGATGTTGCTTTTACATCTGCGGCAGAAAGCGCATTAAAAGCTGCTCCCAAAGGAGTAGGCTTTCTTAAAGGTGGATTGCTAGGATTAGGAGGAGAATTATTGGCAGGTTCTTTATTGGATGCTATTGAAAATATGACTCCTGCAGTCCAGCAACTTCAAGGTTTGGCTTCAGATTTGAATAAAATTTTTACAGAAGTTAAAAAGTTAATTGCTGATAATCCTGAGTTAGCTACATTTGATGCATTTTCTAGTAAAATCATGAGCTTTGTAAATGATTTAACAGCTGAAACAAATCAAAAATTACAAAAAGCAAAACAAGTTGCTCAACAAACTAATAAATAACTTATTGAGGTTTAACTATGATTGGAAATTTATTGGCCATGCAAAATCAATTCAGGGTTTTTCATTGGCAAACTAATTCGTACGCACAACATAAAGCTTTTGGCAAGGCTTATGAAGCTTTAGATTTATTGATTGATAATTTTGTAGAAGTATACCAAGGTAAAAAGGGAATTCAAATTCCTTCTAATGGTCTTAAAATAAAATTAGAAAATCTTGATTCCAAGCCAGAAGACATGCTTGATGTCTTTATTGATTTTCTTAAAGACGAATTATGTGAAGATTTAGATGAAAAAGAAGATTCAGATTTATGCAATATTAGAGATGAGATGATGGCCGTTCTAAATCAAACTAAATATTTATTATTATTGAAATAAATAATTTAAAAAATTTTCCAATATACTGACCCACTCAATGAGTGGGTCAAATTGTTATATATATAACTTTGTTGAGTTTTAATTCAAGATATTCATCCAATAAATATTCATATTCTATCCTGATGTTTTCGGTTAAAACACTGTAATCTTCTTCACTATCAGAAATAAAATATTTATCAAAAAACATGTCCATCAAATAATCTAAAGTTTCAAGTGCTACTTCTGCTCTCTGTAAAGATTTAACAAAAAAAGAAAAGATATCTTCTGCTGTTCTAGGATTTGTCACAATATTTTGGTATCGCAAAGCTTGCATCATTGTAACGTCACCAGTTTTGTGAGGTTTGTAAACTTGTGTGTTTTTTAAATAAATATGAAATTTAATAATATTTGTTTTTAAGTTTGTCAATTTTGTTAAAATTATTTTTATTATATTTAAAGACTCTAGAATTAGCGGGTCATCGCATTTGGCCCCTAATATTAAGAGGCTATTATTTATTCTTAAATATTCATTTAAAAATTTGTAAGAATATTCTAGATAGTATTGGGCTTTATAAGCATTTATGATGCTGGCATCAATTAATTCATATGGGTTATCGATATCAAAATATTCAAAGGTATTTGTTTCACTTTGATAAAAAGTTTCAGAGCATTCTGATTTATAATCATTCTCTGATTCAATAAACAATTTTTCAATTTTTTTATTGATTCTCATAATTCAATTTGTACAACTCAATTATGCCTGACTTTGGATTATATATCACTGACCAATCATTCATGAACCATGATGTTGGCGATTCTTATTTTATAGGTTTGCAATTTGCAGATGTTAAAACCTTTTATAATTTTGAAGATAATCTATTTGATTTTTTAATATTAGACCATGTAGTTCAACAAACTATGAATTTGGATGTATTATTTGAAAATTCAAAAAGAATATTGAAAAATAATGGCAAGCTAATTATTTTAGTGCCAGATTTATTTTTGAGTGAAAAATTTTTTTGGCCTTCAAAAAATAAAAAAAATATTTATTCTTTTTCTTTAAAATATACTTCACATATTATTAAGCGAAGTGACCATTGGCATATTGATACAAATTTTGCTGAATTATCAAAAAAATTTGATTTAGTTCTTGAATCTGCTGAATTATACGATAATAATTACGATTATAATAAATCAATAATGAATTCTGATGACAATAATGCTTTTATAAAAATCAGGTTTATCAAAAAAGGGTTATGATATGAATAATATTTTAGTTGCGATGTCCGCAGTTTTAACTTGCTCAGCTGCATTTGCTCAGGGCCAGCGCAATAATAGAGAGCAGCGTCCAATTTCAGTACCTGAGAATGTTTTCAAGTCATTAATTAATGATGAAAAGAAGGCAGATTCAATTTTATCAGACTTGCGTCTTTTACAAACTGTAGGTTTGCCTTTGGAATCCTATCTAGAACTTAAGCTTTCTCCTGAACAAAAGAAGTCATTTTCTGAAATTGTTCAAACTACTCAGACACAGCTTCGTGAATTAATTCGTAATGAAGACCGAGATGGCGCTACTGCACTTCGTGGTCAAATGCAAACTAAAGTTAATAATCTTTTGACACAAGACCAAAAGAATGTTGTTGCTAAGTACCCTGCTCGTAATCAACCAGGCGAAGGTGGTCAAAGAGGGAATAGAGGCGGTCGAGGTGGGCGACCAAGTAACCCTCCTATTAACTAATTTAAAAGGAGAGGAAACTCTCCTTTTAAATGCATAAAAAGTTAAGAAAATTTCGCAACTTTATTAATTATTTTGAATAATTTTATTTACAATTAAAATAAATAAATTTTAAGGAGATATGTATGTCTAAGACTGTTGGTATTGACCTCGGTACAACTAACTCCGTTGTATGTGTTTTGGAGGGCGGAGAGCCTGTTGTTATTGCAAATGCTGAAGGCTCTAGAACAACTCCATCTGTTGTTGGTTTTTCCAAAACTGGTGAGCGTTTAGTAGGTGCGGTAGCAAAGCGACAAGCAGTTGTCAATCCAGAAAGAACTCTTTCATCTATCAAAAGACATATGGGTACTGACCATAGAAGTGAAGTAGATGGTACTAAATATTCACCTGAAGAAATTTCTGCAATGATTTTGCAAAAACTCAAATCTGACGCAGAATCATACCTTGGTGACAAAGTGACTTCTGCGGTTATTACTGTCCCCGCTTATTTCAATGATGCTCAGCGTACAGCTACAAAAAATGCAGGTGAAATTGCAGGGCTTGAAGTTTTAAGAATTGTTAACGAGCCTACAGCTGCTGCTTTAGCGTATGGTTTGGATAAAAAAGATAATCAAACAATTTTGGTTTACGACCTTGGTGGTGGAACTTTTGATGTCAGTGTTCTTGAAGTCGGTGACGGCATTTTTGAAGTTAAGTCTACTGCTGGCGATACACATCTTGGTGGTGATGACTTTGATGATGCTTTGATGAATCATATTGCTTCTGAATATCTTAAGGAAAATGGTATTGATTTACGCAAGGATAAGCAAGCTTTGCAAAGATTAAAGGAAGCTTCTGAGAAGGCTAAGATTGAACTTTCAAGTAGCTTGACAACTAATGTCAATTTGCCATTTATTACCGCCGATGCAGAAGGCCCCAAGCACCTTGATGTAACAGTAACAAGAGCAAAGTTTGATGAACTTACCAGAGATTTGGTTGAAAAGACCATGGTCTCTGTTAATCAAGCTATCAAGGATGCTAAAATCAAAGCAAAAGATATTGATGAAGTTATTCTTGTTGGAGGCTCCACTAGAATTCCTGCTGTTCAAGAAATTGTTAAGAAAATTACCAATAAGGACCCAAATCGCTCTGTAAATCCTGATGAAGTCGTAGCCCTTGGAGCTGCTGTTCAAGCTGGTGTTTTAGCCGGTGATGTTAAGGGAGTAGTATTGCTCGACGTTACTCCTTTGTCACTTGGTCTTGAAACTATGGGTGGTGTGATGACAAAGCTTATTGAAAGAAATACTACAATTCCTTGCAAGAAGGAAGAAGTATTCAGTACTGCTGCTGACAATCAACCCGCAGTGCATGTTAAGATTTTTCAAGGAGAAAGAGAAATTGCTGCACATAATAAAGCTCTTGGAGACTTTGAGCTTGCTGGTATTCCACCTGCTCCACGCGGTGTTCCTAAGATTAAAGTTACTTTTGATATTGACGCTAATGGAATTCTTTCAGTCACAGCTTCAGACCAAGCTACTAACAAGGAAGCAAAGATTACTGTAACTGGTTCCTCAAATCTTTCGGATGATGAAATTGAGCGAATGGTACAGGAAGCTGCTGCCAATGCGGAAGCTGACAAAAAGCAAAAGGAACAAATCGAGAGAGTAAACATGGCAGATAATCTTGTCTACAATATCGAAAAAAGCCTTTCCGACCTCGGTGAGAAGGTGGAGCAAGAAGAAAAAGACGATATTCAAGCAAAAATTACTGCTCTAAAGGATGTTGTTGATGGCGAAGATGTTGAAGCTTTCGATAAAGCTTACCAAGAATTGCAACAAGCAGCATTTAGCTTGTCACAAAGAGTATATCAGCAAAATAATCCAGAAAATGCTGAAGCTTCCAGTGATGAAGTAATTGATGCCGAAGTAGTAAGCGAAAATTAATTTAATAATTTGATTTTATAAGGTCATGAATTAAAGATTCATGGCCTTATTTTTATAATAATATTAATACGACAATCTTTTTAGATTGAGGAAAATAAATGTCAAATTTACTGATTGCCACTTTGTTATTATGTAATAGTTCCAACATTGACAATAATTTTGATTTTGGCATGACTAAGCAAAAAATTGCAACAAATTTGCCAGAACCAACTCAATTTATTGAGACCTTTTTAGGCCAGGATAAAAATGGTCCTTATGTTCTTACATGGAAAAATATTATTATTAATACAAATAATTCATTTTTAGTCTTTGTCGATAATCAAAGGCTTACAATGTTAGAATATGATATAGATTCTTCAAAGGGTGAAATTAATTTTAAAAAACCTTTGAAAAAAAATCAAGTTGCTCGTATTCAATATCATTATTTGATTCAATATTCCTCCAAAAATGCTAATCCATCCCAAGTAAGTGTCAATAATTTTACATTTAAATCTTTAGGATTGAAAGGCTTAAATCTAACGGCTTTGAATAACTCTAATTCTTCAGCTGCGCCAGATATGGTTCTTTCATACAATCAAAAAATTGGGGCTCTTTCTGCCAATTATTTAACAGATTTGAATGATATTTCTAATCGAAATAAACAAGCAATTACTCTTGGGTACAGCGTTGGTAATACAATTAATAAATTTAATGTTTCATATGGTAAAACAGACACTGGTTTTTCACCGTATGCTAAATCATTCAATTTATTGGATTCTTCCGAAAAAAACAGCTTGTATGCAGACTATGGTTTGTCAAAAACATCAAAAATAAATATTTCTAGAACTTCTTTTAAAAGTTTGAATAGTATTGTAGAAAATGAAAATAATGTTGCGAGCTTAAGTGTTAATCCAAATAAAAAATTTAATTTAAATTTTAATTTCGCCAATTCTGACAACACTGATATCAAAAATATAAGAACTAAAAATGACAGCTCTTCGAGTGTTGGAAATTTTGATTTGGGAATATTTAAAGTTTCATTTTCTGATTCCAAGAATGATTCAACAATCAATAATTCTCAAACAATTAATAATTTGACAAACATCTCTATTAATACAAATCAATTGAATTTTAACTCTAAAGAAGAGTTTAAAAAAGATACCAAATCTGGCTTTTCAAATATCAAGACAGATTCCATTTCTTTAAATTCAAAAATTTCTGGTGGAAATTTTACCAGTAATTATAGTGTAGTCTCTGCAAATATCAATGGGAAACAAAATGAAACCAATTCATTTGTTTATGGTTTGAATTTTGGTTCTAATAAAAATGGGTTTGGTGGTTTTAAATATAATTCTTTGCAAATAAATGATTCTTTAGGCAATGTTAGTGAAAATGCAATACTACAAACCTCTATTTCTCAACAAAATTTCATTTATTCAACAAACCAAAATAAATCAATAACAAATGACAAAGAAAAAGTTAATTTAGATGATGAAAAATTCATTATTTTTGCAAAACCAAGTAAAAATATACCTGTTTTGAAATTTGAAAGTATTGATGATGTAAAGAGAAATGACAA
>Ga0129333_10001120_pt1 | contig 23916 bp, 42 predicted proteins | sample CPB6_08_DNA_FD_94474 | JGI IMG/M metagenome (GOLD analysis project Ga0129333, IMG submission 94474) | Freshwater to marine salinity gradient microbial communities from Chesapeake Bay, USA - CPBay_Sum_0.6_0.8_DNA | ecosystem: Environmental > Aquatic > Marine > Coastal | place: USA: Chesapeake...
GTCGGGAAAATTCAATAGAATTGTACGCACAGGCTGGCCCATGGAGTATATGGTAAATACTTTAGCTCCTTTTGCTGGCATGCAAAAGCGTGATTTAATTGTGTTCCCCCATCGTATTGCTCCAGAAAAACAAGTAGAAATATTTAGAGATTTGGCAGCTAGCATGCCTGAATATGAATTTATTGTTTGTCAAGATCAAACATTGACTAAAACAGAATATCACAATATTCTTGGACAGGCAAAAATTGTGTTCAGTTGTAGCTTGCAAGAAACTTTGGGTATCGGCTGCTATGAAGGCGCAATTGTTGATGCAGTTCCGTTAGTGCCAGATAGGCTGAGCTATAGTGAAATGTATGGTGTAGATTTTCAATACCCCAGCGAATGGACTTTAGATTATAAAAGCTATCAAGCAAATAAAGTAAAACTAATAGCACAAATTCAACAGATCATGTTGAACTATGAAAATTTATTGCCTAAAGTGAAAGCGTTAACGCAACGCCTGACAGACAATTTTTTTAGTGCAGGTGCATTGGTTGACAACATTCGATAAAATTGTTGAGTTCGAACAACAGTTAGCCAAATACACAGGTGCTGCTTATGCAGTCATGACCGACTGTTGCACCCACGCTATAGAACTTTGTTTAAGATTTGACAAAATAAAACAGTGTGAGTTCACAGCTTACACTTATCTTAGTATTCCTATGACCATGCACAAATTGGGCATAGAATATCAGTATATCGATCAATCTTGGATTGGTGAGTATCAATTTATAAATACAAGAATATGGGACTGTGCTAGAAGATTAGAATCTAATATGTACAGACCAAATACTTTAATGTGTTTAAGTTTTGGTAATGGCAAACCTCTTAATATAGGTCGAGGGGGTGCTATTCTATTAGATGATGTTGAGGAATACGATAAACTTAGACAGATGCGTTACGATGGAAGAGATTTGATTATTAGTCCTTGGCAAAATCAACAGGTATTTCGTATAGGCTATCACTATAAACCAACAATAGAAGAAGCAGAAAAAGGATTGATTCTATTAGAACAATATAAAAATTCTTCTTCAACACCAATTAATGTTGCCTACCCAGACTTAAGAAAAATTGTAATTATTGAATAAATGTGCAATGACTTATGATATATTATTGTTTACGGATCAAATAGCAAGATACTGGCACATAAAAGCACTAGGTGCATATAGAATTGCAACTGAGTTAAGAAATAACGGATACTCTGTTAAGGTAATTGATTATGCAGGTCTTTGGTTTGCCAAAAAACCGTTGTTATTTAAAATATTAAACAAATTAGTGGGTACAAATACGCTATTTATAGGATTTAGTACAACATTTTTTGGTGTTCCAGAATGGTTAAAAAAAGATTCTCAAGAAGTTAGAAATAAAAATACATTTGCTGAAACTTACCATCATTATCCCTGTTCGCCCGATCAATTTGAAATCGTTTTAAAATATTTAAAAAAACAACATCCACATGTTAAAATAGTCTTAGGGGGTGCTAAAGTTGATTTGAGTGTTAAAATTAACCAACAAGTAGATTTTGTTGTATTAGGTTTGGCTGACAGTACGGTTGTTGAATTGGCAGATCACATAAGAAAACAAACTTCAATAAAATATACATATAATTTAAATAACCCTAGTTACAAAATTATTAATCATGATGTAACAGCTAAAAATTTTAATTTTGTAAACAGTAGAACTTTATTTGAAGACGAAGATCATGTTTTTCCCGGGGAAGTATTACCAATTGAAACAAGCAGAGGTTGTATGTTTAAATGCAAATTTTGCGACTTTCCGCTTTTAGGCAGAAAAAAAACAGATCCTGAATATCATAAACACATAGATGTACTTGCGTCTGAATTTGTTCGTAATTGGGAAAAATTTAAAACTAAAAAATATCTTATTGTAGATGATACATTCAACGAAACTGCAGAAAAATTGCAATCGATTAAAGACAGTTTAGAAAAAGCAAAATTAGAGATAAAATTTTCAGCGCATGTAAGATTAGATTTATTAGGAAGGTATCCCGAACAACTAAAACTGCTTAAAGATCTTGGTGTGGAAAGTGTATATTTTGGAATAGAATCACTAAATCATTCTAGTCTTAAAAGTATAGGCAAAGCCATGTCACCCGAAAAAATTAAAGATCTACTCAAAATGTGTAACGATAAATGGAAAGGCGAAGTTTCAATACACAGCAATTTTATTGCAGGTTTACCCTACGAAACTCCAGATACTTTAGCTAAATGGATGGAGTGGGTTGCTAGCGAAGATAATCCGTCCGACAGTTACAATATAGGTGCGCTAACAATAAAACACAAGGCATATGACAGTAGTATTTTTGCGGAATTTCCAGAAAAGTATGGATATATTTTATCCGAAGAATATGGTTGGAAAAATAACATTTGGGACTATGTAACTGCTCAAAAACTTGCAGACAGTTATAACAATCAAGGTTTTTTGTCTGGCAGAATTAAAATCGGAGGTTTTGATTTTTCAGGATTTCAAAATTTTGGTTATGAATATCAAGACTTAAAAGGATTATCATATATAGATTTATCAGTAGAAGAATTAAAATCTAAATATCTCAGACAGTTTGAAGATTATAAAAATGCTTTGTTTAAATTCGAAGAAATATCTTAAGAAATTAATTTATATTGTTGAATAAAAATTTGTAAATTATGCTATACCAAATTAATCAAAAATCTTACATTTCATTTGATAAGCTAATAAATTTGTCAGAGCTTAATCTTATCAAACCTCATATTTGTCTTGCGTTTGCAAAAAATTATGATAAAATGTATGCGACTACTGTGGGCGGTCAAGGAAATTGGCCGGATGGCAGTGCTGCGTACTTACCAAAAAATCCTTACAAAGAATTAAGCGACGAAGTTCGCTCAATTAAAACTGACAAAAATCATCCGTTAAATCAATTTGTTTTAGATACAGCAGAAAATGTTACACAAAGATTTGTTAAATTGATGTCAGAAGCTTCAGGTGTAGGAAATTCACTCATGCTGAATCAATATATTGGGTCCCCAGAAATAAGATATCAAAATAAACAGTACAGTAAATTTTATCCATTGGCAGATTGGGCTATAAAGGATTTTAAATTATTAATTTATTGGTTGAACAAGCAAAAAATCTTTGACGATATAGGAAGAATTATTTTATTTTATAATGATGAAGGTCAACAATGCGGCCTTCATCGTGATTACAATTCCGACAATGCGCCCGATAAAATAGATCAATTTCTATGGATAAATTTATTTCCTGATAGAAAACGATTTTATCTTCTTGATCCTGACTTAGGAGACAAACATTATATTAATGATCAAGTTGTGATGTTTGATAGTAGAAATTGGCATGGCAGCGATGCTCATCCATTGTCGGCATTTAGTATCAGAGTAGATGGTATTTTCAATAAAAATTGGCTTGAAAAAATCAGTAATTTATAGTTAAAATTGATAGCATAAGTAGATTTACGACAATTTATGATAAAAGCATGAAAAATGTATATCTGTTTCAACCACAGTACTCGGTAGAATACAGGAAAGAAAAAACTTACTGGATTCCCTATAGTGCCGGCTGTATTTGGAGTTATGTACATCAGTTTACTGACATTCAGCAACAATTTGAATTGAAGGAAATAATCTTCAAGCGTGAAGATCCAGACAGTGTTATTGCACGAATGGAAAAACCCGTGATATGCGGCTTTAGTTGTTATGTGTGGAATGTAAAATACTGTTTAATTATTGCAGAAAAAATTAAAAATCGTTGGCCTGATTGCATAATACAGTTTGGCGGGCCACAGACCAGTGGTGCTATGTCTAAATACAAATTTATTGACAGCATTATCTTAGGCGAAGGCGAAGAACAATTTTTAGAAACTCTACGACTAATAAGCAGAAATCAAAGGCCTGAGTTATTTTATAGCAAACAAAGATTACAAGACCTAAATATTCCTAGTCCGTATACATCAGGAGTATTTGATTCAATGATAGCCCAACATCCCAATGTTGTTTGGAATATGACTTTTGAAACTAACCGTGGCTGTCCCTACCAATGCACATTCTGCGACTGGGGCAGTCTTACATACAACAAAGTTCGGAAGTTTGAAGTTGAAAAGGTTAAAGCGGATTTGGAATGGGCTGCTTCTAAAAATATTGGTTATTTGACTTGTGCAGATGCTAACTTTGGTATGTACAAAGAACGCGATTTAGAAATTGCTAAGATTATTAAAGAAGTAGCAGACCGTAGCACCATTGACAGTGTAAACTTAATATATGCAAAGAATAGCACTGAAATCGTATTTGAAATCGCAAGGTTAATGGGTGAATACAGCAGAGGTGTTACGGTTGCTGTACAGAGTATGCATGGGCCTACATTAAAAGCAATTAAACGAGTTAATATGAAAAGCAATGATCTTGCTCATATGCTAAGTTTAGGTGAACAGTATGGCGGTGTAACAACTCATACAGACATTATTCTTGGTTTACCATTGGAAACCATAGAATCTTGGAAACAGGGGTTCAATGAAATACTTGAACTAGGACAGCACGACGGCATTGAGATGGTCTTTAGTATTTTGTTGGAAAACAGTGAAATGAATAATCCAGACTATAGGCATTTGTATGGTATTAAGTCTATAGAGGCGCAAGATTACATGCCTTTTTTTAACGATGATGATTGGCGCGAAGTTGAAGAAACTTTTAATATTGTCAATCAAACCAGCACAATGACTACAGGAGATATCATAGAAGGATACTTGTATGGCTGGATGATTATTCATTTTCATAACAGTGGATACAGTCAACTTGTTGCCAAATACCTGCGTAATATACATGGCGTTGAATATCGCAAGTACTACGACGCACTATTTGAGCAAATTAAATGTAGTGAATTTTTAAAAGAACATTTTAATTACCTAAATAGTGTTGTAGAAACTTATTTGACCACAGGTATTCTTAAAGATGTAGACAATCACATCAAAGGCGCACATGGACTACACGGTTTTAGTTACAAGTTTTTCTTTGAACATCAAAAAGAAATTTTAAAGTTATCACTTGCAGTGGCAGAATCTTTTGCTCTATTAGATAAAGGAATTACGGAATTGCAGGCAAACTACATTGTAAATCCCGATATACAATATCCGTTAACTGTGTCCAGCGACATCAATGTTAATACTTGGACCAAAGAGACAACGATATATCAAGTTAATTCAAAAATTCAAATAAATGATCAATTTGATTTTTACCAATACCGCAAACAAGGATTGATAAGAAACAAATTGACTTTAGTTAAAGCTTAATATAAAATATCATAATGACAGACAAAAAACAAACAGCAGTAGACGCAATGGCGGGTGACGGCGGATATTCAGAAGGCTACTTAGGTAGCTACATTCGTGCTAGAATGAGACGCGATAACAAGCGTTTTTGGGCGGGCGATAATATCAGCGAATACATCAATGATACCGAAAAAGAAGTATTAATCAACGAAGCTGCCGAAGCTTTTGAAGTAGTACTGGACAGACTACTAATTGACAGAGAAACTGATCCCAACAGCAAAGGTACAGCTCGACGCCTTGCTAAAATGTATTTTAACGAAATAATGGCAGGTAGATATGAACCAAGACCAGACGCAACTTGTTTCCCAAACGACAGCCAGGACCGTTATGAAGGTATGCTGGTTGTTCGCAGTGAGCTTCGCAGTATGTGTAGCCATCATCACCAACCCGTTACTGGCGTTGCTTATATTGGTATTATTGCTGCTGAAAAACTCATTGGCCTTTCAAAATATACACGCATTGCACAGTGGTGCGCCCGACGCGGTACTCTCCAGGAGGAACTTGCTAATGACATTGCTAGGGAAATCGAAGCAGCCACAGGAGCCAAAAACTTAGGTGTTTACATACAGGCAGTACACGGATGCTGTGAGAATCGCGGTATTATGGCACACAGCAGTTTAACACAGACAACAGTACTAAAAGGTTCTTTTAAAGAAGATCCTGGTGCTAAGAAAGAATTTTTTGATAATATTAAACTACAACAGGAATTCGCTCCAAGATAAGGAATTATATAATGGAAACAGGTTTGGTATACGCAGAAGAAGCAAAGGTAGCAGTTCAACCAAAAAAAAGAAAAATGAACTGGTTCAAGAAAATGATTACTAGTTGGGTTCGAGAAGATTGGGAACATGCTCAGCAAGCAGGTATTCGTTCAAATCGAATTCGAGATCACGACGGGCCCATACCTACTATCAGAGCCTCTGATTCTGTTGAAATAGAAGGACTATCGTTCAAAGTAATGCCTGCTCATGGAGGTGTTATTGTTCAAATGCGAAAATACAATAGAAAAATAGACACAGAAAATTATATTACCTATATTATTCCTGAAGGCGAAGATGTTGCAGAACGAGTAGGTCAGATTGTTTCCATGGAACTGTTGCGTCATTGACTTTCTATCAATTATCAGGAATCGATATGTTATTAAAACTTTTAGAAAGATTAGGTCGGAAGCGTATTGTAATGGACAGGGTCAACAACGAACCTTATTTAGAAAGATATTATGTTTTTTTAAAAGATCGCAAGTATTTTCCATTTAATGTGTTTTTACATAAATTTTTAAAAAGTGACCCCGACGACTTACATGATCATCCTTGGCCTTACGCGACACTAATTCTAAAAGGTGGATATTGGGAGTGGGTCCCTCAGTTTAACAGTCTAGGTCAGAAAATAGGAGAAATTGCTAAATGGCGAGCTCCAGGTCATTTTCGTTTTTGTACTGCAAAAAGTCTGCACAGAATTGAACTAGATCCAGATATTGAATGTTGGACATTGTTTATGCCAGGCCCACAACAAAGAGAATGGGGTTTTACAACCCGAACTGGATGGGTACAGCACGAACAATACTTAACACAACGAGCAGCCGAAAGCCATAAATGACAAAAAAGACTTATATCAAACATAGGGAATACATAGGTTTAGTAAGCCAAATTGGTCGTAAACTTGCTGCCAGTGCTTGGAAACCTGACTACATCGTGGGTATTACTCGTGGGGGCTTGTACCCTGCTTTATTGTTAAGTCACTACTTAGAAATTCCTATGCATACTCTCAGTGTTCAACTAAGGGACAGCCAGCTGTCATCTGAAAGCAATTTGTGGATGGCTGAAGATGCTTTTGGTGATCCTAGAACAGGTAATTTTCGAAAAAATATTTTGCTAGTAGATGACATTAATGATTCAGGACAAACATTTAATTGGATTATGCAAGACTGGCAACAAAGTTGTAAACCCAATGATCCTGCTTGGGATAACATTTGGAATCATAATGTTAAATTTGCAGTGCTTGTTGACAATCTTGCCAGCTTGTGCCGCGCAAAAATGGATTTTGTTTCTAAAGAAATTAACAAAGTTGAAAACCCAGAGTGGATTGTATTTCCCTGGGAAGAATGGTGGATGCAATAGTTATATAAAATGTTCTGTACTACAGACATGATAAATATTTGCTTAAGAGGTCTTGACGCTCATCCCTCTTTAAATATTCTGCGTGTCATCAAACTTGCTACTTTAAACAAAGGAGACTAGAGATGGCAAATCTACAACCAATACACTACAAATATGTTAGTACTAAGGAATACCACGATGCATTTCCCTGTGCTTACAGGCAATGGCGAGCTGATAGTCATTGCAATTTAATTCACGGTTACAGTTTTAGTATGAAATTTTACTTTGGAACAAACGAATTAGATGTTCGTAATTGGGCCATGGACTACGGCGGACTAAAAGAATTAAAAAAAGTACTTGAAGATCAATTTGATCATACGCTTTTGGTCAGTGCCGATGATCCAGAAATTGAAACTTACAAACTACTTGAACAGAAAAAGATGGCTAAACTTACAATTCTGCCACGACTGGGTTGCGAAGGACTAGCAGACATGTTGTACAAATATGTTAATGGCGTATATATTCCAGACTTACTAGGTCAAGGCGAAGCCAATAGATTATGGTGTTATCGTGTTGAAGTTCGAGAAACACAAAGCAACATGGCCTATAGAGAAGGCCATCGTGAATGGAACGAAGATTTGTTTGAATAATTATAAACAGATCTGAGTAGGGACAACAAAGAAGTTGCAAGGAAAAAATCAATGATATCTACTGTGCAAGATTACGATGTTGTTCTGATAAAGCGGTGTATAACCGTGGGGCAACCTGAGTAAAGCGTCAACATATTATGTTTTATATGTGTTTGACAGTAAACATAACCATTAAGGAGGAAAAATGTTTAACAAACTCTTAGCAGGTGTAGACCGTACATTAGCTTACAAGTTAATGTTGGCGCACATTGTAATTATTGCAGTAAGCAATTATCTAGTGCAATTTAAAATGAATGTCTTTGGCTATCCATTGGCCGCAGCGGCATTTACATTTCCGCTGGTAGTTGTATTAACAGATTTAACTGTGAGATTGGTGGGTAAAGAAACAGGAAGAGCTGTAATTGGCTTGGCATTTATTCCTGCCATTATTGTTAGTATTCTTGTAGTACTGGCAGGTGGTGCGCCATCTAGCGTGGCATTTAGAATCGGCCTAGGTTCTGGTATTGCTTATTTTCTAAGCAACTTACTGGATGTTTATGTGTTTCAATATTTCCGCGAAAAATATCAATCATGGTATATTGCACCAACACTGAGTGCGGTGGTCAGTACTTTCTTAGATACATATGTATTCTTTTTCACCGCATTTGCCTATGGCGCCAACGAGTTCATGGCAGCTAACTGGCACATTGTTGCTACCAACAACAGCATCAGTAAAATTCTTGTAAGTTTGTTAGTTATTCTTCCTGCTTATGGTGTGTTACTTAATCATTTGCAGAAAAAGATTTCAAATAACTCAGCACAATAAATGTTATCAAAATATTCACGGAGCACAGACTCCGTGAATTTCTATATGAAAGTTTACAATGAGAATTGAAGACGAAGTCAAACTTGATTTTCGAGATGTTTTAATACGGCCAAAACGCAGCACTTTACACAGCCGTCGACAGGTTGATTTAACCAAATTTTACAAATTTAAACATAGTAGACATGAATGGACAGGCATTCCAGTCATGGCCAGTAACATGGATGGGGTAGGCACTATTGATATGGCCAAGGCACTACAGAAACATAAAATGTTTACTTGCCTTGTTAAAACATACGCAGAAGATGATCTATTTAATTTAGTTGGCTATTTTGGTGGTAACTATTTCGCAGTAAGCACAGGTACCAGTGAAAATGATTTTAGACGACTTAGTCTCATTATTAATTCATATCCTGAAATTCAATTTATCTGTATAGATGTTGCTAACGGATATCAAGAAAGATTTGCTGATTATGTATCAGATGTTCGAGAAGCATTTCCTGATAAAACAATTATTGCCGGTAATGTTGTAACAGCAGATATGACACAGGAATTAATTTTACGAGGAGCAGACATTGTCAAAGTCGGAATCGGACCGGGATCGGTATGTACAACTAGGATACAAACTGGGGTTGGCTACCCGCAACTTAGTGCGATCATTGAGTGCGCTGATGCAGCACATGGCCTCAATGCCCATATTATTGCTGATGGTGGTTGTACTTGCCCAGGCGATGTGGCTAAGGCATTTGGCGCAGGCGCGGATTTTGTCATGTTGGGTGGTATGTTAGCTGGACACGATCAAGGTGGCGGAAAAGTCAGTGATGGTAAAGTAACTTTTTACGGTATGAGTTCAGATACAGCCATGGACAAACACCACGGAGGTGTTGCAGAATATCGAAGCAGCGAAGGTAGAACTGTTGAAATTGCCTACAAAGGAGATGTTCACGATACTGTATTAGACTTATTGGGTGGTATCAGAAGCACTTGCACATATGTTGGAGCCGAAACATTGAAACAGTTACCCAAATGCACAACTTTTGTAAAAGTAAACAGACAAATTAATGATGTGTTTTTAAAATGAATAAACGAGTAGAAGAAGCATTAGGTATATTGCAAGAAGAATGTGCCGAAGTAATTGTCGAAGTCAGCAAATGTCGTAGATTTGGTATAGAAAATAAACACTACAAATCTGGTTTGGCACATAAAAAAATGTTGGAAAATGAACTAGGTGATGTTTTAGCATTGGTTGACATTCTAATAGAAGAAAGTATAATAACCCATGATGGTCTTAATATTGCAAAACAAGCAAAAAAAGATAAACTAAGATTATGGTCAAATTTATATGAAACTTAAAGTTAGCGAAATTTTTTATTCGGCACAAGGCGAAGGTCGTTTTGTGGGTGTACCCAGCGTGTTCCTTCGTACTTTCGGTTGTAACTTTACTTGTAGTGGATTTGGTTGTCGGCCCGGAGAGAAAAGCACTGAAGCTGACGAGGTGGCTAAAAATGTTCATTTATATAAAACATTTGAAGAACTGCCATTGGTCAATACTGGCTGTGACAGTTATGCATCGTGGCATCCAGCATTCAAAGATTTAAGCCCAACTTACGACACAGGTACCCTAGTTAACAAGCTGTTAAGTCTTACACCAAACAATCATTGGGTACAAAATAATGGCAACGATGTACATTTGGTAATCACAGGTGGTGAACCTTTACTGGGTTGGCAGCGTGTCTATGAAGAATTACTAAATAGTCCAAACATGCAAGATTTAGAAAATCTTACATTTGAAACAAACGGTACACAAAAATTACAACCAAGATTTGCCGATTATCTTGACGACTGGAATAAGGTAGGCAGAGAAATTACATTCAGCGTAAGTCCAAAATTAAGTGCTTCAGGTGAGTCATGGTCCGATGCTATTTGTCCAGATATAGTCGCTGAATATCAGAGTCATGGTACTGTTTATCTTAAGTTTGTGATTGACAGTGAACAACATTTTACAGAAGTAGATCAAGCAGTCGCCGAATATAGAACAGCAGGATTCAATGGCATAGTTTATGTTATGCCACAAGGCGGTGTACTAACTCCCTATGCACAAAACCGAGTAAAAGTGGCAGATTGGGCATTGGCTAGAGGTTATAACTATAGCCCACGACTACATGTTGATCTTTGGGGCAATGGTTGGGGTAAGTAATGTATATGTATGAGCCTACCAGACTTAAAGATTGGACATTAAATCAAATTGATAATTGGAAATTAAGGTTTTCTTGGACACCAAAGCGTTGTTTCTTGTCTAACAAACTTATATGGGGATGTTGGTCATATTACGGGGTAAAAATGATTACTGGACCTGGTGAGCCAGTATATGATAGTAGATGGGTTGATCGAACTGAATTTATAATATGGCAGTTAAAGAAAGGTTTTTAAATGGCGACAGCAAAAACACCTGCGAAAAAAACAACAGGTAAACTAACAGTAAAAGCAAAAGATCCCAAGGCTGAAGCCACTAAACGCGGCGAGCCTTATGTAAATATTTTAAGTATTGACTTAGATCCAGAAAATGTTGGTCAGGGTGCTTTTGAATTAGATTGGAATGAACAATTCATTACAAAACTGCTCAGAGCAGGTTATCAAGGCAAAACAGATGCAGACATTGTTGATCGATGGTTTCAAGATGTGTGTCGTAATGTTGTTTTAGAAACTTTTGAGCAGTACGAAGCAAATAATCCTAGACCAACCAGTGGTATAAAGAAAACCAACTTGGGCGGCGGCCGCACTGAAGTTAGTTAAAAAATTCTTTTTTATTTGCAGTGAAAACTTTATATGTAAACGGTGACAGCCATAGTTCAGGCCATGAAGCAGGAGGTCCAAATTATGCTTACGGTAAACATATAGCCCAAGCACTAGGCTACGATTATGTTTGTGACGCTGCGCCAGGTTGTAGTAACGACAGCATTATTCAAAGAACACAGGAATATCTTAAATCTAATACTCCAGACTTTTTAATAATTGGTTGGAGTACTTGGGAAAGAGAAACATGGTACTGGGATAATCAATCTTATAATATAACTGCCAGCGGGCACGACAAAGTACATCCAGCATTACAAAATCGTTACAAGCAATGGGTAATTGAACAAAGTATGCCCGAGCAACAATGGAACAAAGAATTTACAGCTCATGATGACATTTGGAATTTTCATAATTCGATTAAACACATTCCACATCTATTTTTTAACTGCTTTAGTTATTTCTTTTATACAGTAAGGCAAAATAAAATGCAATACGATTGGGGTAATAATTATATCAACCCATATAATCAAAATTTCACCTACTACTATTGGTTAGACAAAACAGGATATAAACCAGTTAATACAAAATTTTATCATTATGGCGCTGATGCACACAAAGCATGGGCTGATTTCATTTTACCAAAAGTTAAAACTATATTGACTACAAATGAATAATATGCTAATATTATTCTATGCGATATCTTATAGTTGACACAGCAAACACTTTCTTTCGTGCCAGACATGCAGCACATCGACAGGCCGACACTTGGGACCGTTTAGGTTTTGCTATTCATGTTACACTGAGCAGTGTTAATAAAGCATGGCGGGATCAAAAAGCAGACCATGTAGTATTCTGTTTAGAAGGCCGCAGTTGGCGCAAAGATTTTTATGAGCCGTACAAGAAAAATCGTGCAGTTGCCAGAGCCGCACAAACTGAAACCGAACAAGAAGAAGATCGACTGTTTTGGGAAACTTTTGATGCACTTAAAAGTTTCTTGCAGGACAGAACAAACTGTACTGTTCTCAGGCACGAAGAATTGGAAGCAGATGACTTGGTGGCAGGATGGATTCAAGCACACCCTGAAGATCACCATACTATTGTAAGTTCGGACACGGACTTTCATCAATTGCTGGCAGAAAATGTCAATCAGTACAATGGTATAGCTGATGAATTACATACCATTCAAGGAATTTTTGATAAAAAAGGCAAGCCAGTAATCGACAAGAAAACTAAGTTGCCAAAAATTATTCCTGATCCGGCTTGGATTTTATTTGAGAAATGTATTCGCGGTGATCCCACAGACAATGTGTTCAGTGCATTTCCTGGTGTGCGAAAAACTAAACTTTTGGAAGCGTACAACGATAGAAATAATCGAGGATTTGCTTGGAATAATCTAATGTTACAGCGGTGGACTGATCATAACGATATGGAACATAAAGTATTGGATGATTACAATCGCAATCGAGTGCTGGTTGATTTAACTGCACAACCCGATGATATTAAATTAAAAATTATAGAAACTATTCAACAAAATTCTATTGTTAAAAATAAACCAATGATTGGCGCACAATTTTTAAAATTTTGCGGCCGTTACGACCTTGTAAAACTCAGTGATAATAACACAAGTTTTGCAGAATTTTTGTCAGCGAGTTATCCAACATCATGAATAAAGAACTACTTAAAGAATTTCAGTTGCAGGCAGGGGGTAGTCATTACCCTAGCATTAATCCTGAACTACAAGAAAAATTTGCTCAGCAAATTGTTAAATACTGTATAGACCTTGTAGAAAATGCACAATTGCAAGACATGGTCTATACTACTTTTCAACAAGAATTTGCTCGCGGTGTTAAAGAGCGAATTGCCGATCAAATTAAACAAAAATTCAATGTACATTAAAAACGAAAAATTTGTAAATTGTATTCGTACCGTTAGACAAAAAGATGATGACTGGATGTTGACCAACGGGTTTATAATGACACCCCGGGCCGGCTTTGAAATTAGTCAACAATGTCCTAAAGAATATAGGATGATTATTTCTAAATGTATCGACAACGGATGGTTAAAACCTGTTGCACACATCTACGACCGTGAACTAATGTTTGAAAAATTAAGTTTTGGCAATTGCAGCGAATCTGATTAAGTTAAGGATTATAATATGATGCAATTTCAACAATGGCTGTATGAAATGTGGTTACAACACTGTGAAGAATACATGCAATGGTATCAAAGAATGCCCATGTATAGTTCAGACGAGTACTATGCAAAATATCAAGAGTGGCTCACTGAACAATATAACAAGGATCAAGAAAACAATGACGGAACTAATAGCTAAACCAATTCTAAAAAATAAATTTTGGGTAGTCGAAGATCATGGCAATCAAGTTGCTACTATTCAAGCCATAGAAAACGGCGGATTTGTCTATGTAGACACCACATCTAGAAAAAGATTTAGCACTATTAAACTACTGTCAAAAGAACACAACATTACTTTTGACAAAGATGTTAAAACAAAAAATAAACCCGCACAAGATCATACAGTATACGGATATCCAGTAACCAATCGACCTTGGAATATATTGTGGGATGTAAAACACCAATTTGGTGTATACACAAAAACCAGTAAGAGCAAAAGTTATTACTGTGCCGGTCATTACATAATTAAATTTAACAACGGTTGGGTTAAAAGCTTTTGCCCAAAATTAATTACACTGAATAGATATCCCTTTCAAGGCCCATTTATGAGCAAAGAACAAATGCAGGAAGCACTCAAGGCAGCAAATGGAAAATAATCTAAGTTTACATCTAAAAAACTTTAATGACAAAGTTAAAGTCATGAATCAGAGCAACAGTAAACAACTGATCCTTTCGGCTCAAGAAGCCCGCGATATACAAGCAGAAATGTTTGAAATATTGAATTTATGTGCAATTATGACACGAAAATTGTCAGCAGGCAACACAGGCACTGATGTTACTGTTGCCATGGACGGTGGTAGTTTTTAACTGCGTATATTAAGACATAAATATACTGTAAGATCAAATATCATGAGTAGACCTAAGCCCACAGTTCTAATCGATTATGTCGATAAGCAAACTTATAAAACAGAACAGATTCTCAGCAGCGAGGGTATTTGGGCAGTATTCTATGACAATCAACCCATTAATTTAAAAAGCCATAACATGCTGGTCAACTACCCGGGGCCTAAGTATAAGAAGACCAGTTTCTCAAATCCGGGTCATGCAATTAATCTTTGCAAAAAACTAAACAGTTTGTTCAAAACCGACAAGTTCACTGTGGTGTTGTTAAAAAGCGGTGATCAAATCTTCCCCTAAAAGATACACACAAAGTCAGCTGACCAAAATATTTGCACTGCAACTTGGTCGCTCCACAGCTGATTTAAAATTTATTTGGCATAATCACACTGATGATTTAAGCATAAGACTTAGCATGACAGGTTATCAATTTGTAATCAAAGAATTAAAATTAAAAGTTTTTTCCTTTGAGCTGCCTAAACCTTTGACAAATAAAAATTTACTTCAATTAGAAAGATTGTTCCCAGGTCCATATTACTATTGGAGCCGTACTGCTAAATTTATTTTGCTAGATGAACAAGATGCCAGCTGGTTACAGTTAATGGGCGGGGATCTTGCTTCTTACTTGGACAATTTAGAAAGTAATACCTAAGTATACATTTTTTTTTGGTTGACCAAAATTCCTGAATTTGCTATAATAATGGCATACAGTAACAAAACAGGAGTCGAAAATGGCCTTTGTTAGTCAAGAGCTTAAAGCTAAACTGGCACCAAAAATTAAAGCAATTTGCAAAAAATACGGGATCAAAGCCAGCCTGGCTGTTCGCAATCACAGCACTCTTTGTCTGAACATCAAGTCTGGCAAAATTGATTTTATTGGCAATTCTAATAAAGTCTGTGGTAACGACCATTATCAAGTATCTCGAGGTTTTCAGTCCAATCAGTCTGGTTACGATAATGTCAATGTATACCATTACAAAAACCATTACAGTGGTCAGGCCCTAAAGTTTCTGTCAGAAGTTATCCCTGCCATGAATCAAGGCAATCACGATAATTCGGATATTATGACTGATTACTTTGATGTGGGTTGGTATGTAGATGTTAACATTGGCAAATGGAACAAACCCTACGCCCTTGAAAAGTAATACTTAGGTAGTACTTGCTCAAAATTCCCAATTTTGCTATAATAATGGCTTACAGTAACAAAACAGGAGTTGCAAATGGCTTCAATCCAGGAAATTAACGCAACCATTATCAGCGGTGTTTTCACCAATGATCAGTTGGATTCTATTGTAATGGCAATTAAATTTGCTCGAAACCAATTGGCAACAAAAAACAAGTTTTCCTTGGTCAAGGGTACTCAGGTCAAGTTTACTAGTAGCCGTTCCGGCCAAGTTGTTCTTGGTACTGTTGAAAAAGTAAACCGCAAGTTTGTAATTGTGCGTGAAAAAATTCCGGGCGCTTTTGGCATGCAATGGCGAGTGCCTGCTAACATGTTGACTGCGGCATAATAGCAACAGACAATAATTCACTAATCAGGTATAATATAGTTTTAGCAAAGGAGAAAACATGTCTAAGGACTCATCAATCACTGAACATCGCACTGTAACTGCACTGACAGCTCGTCGTGCTATTATTAAGTGTTTTAAGAAACAACGACCCTTGTTCTTGTGGGGGCCGCCCGGTATTGGCAAATCTGAATTGGTTGCTGGAATTGCCAAAGACATGGGTGGTCTGATGATTGACCTTCGTCTTGCACAGATGGAACCCACCGACCTGCGTGGTATTCCTTATTACAATAAAGACAAAGGCCTTATGGATTGGGCGCCGCCCATTGATTTGCCCAGCCAAGAACTGGCAGACCAATATCCTCTTATTTGTCTGTTCTTGGACGAAATGAACAGTGCGGCTCCAAGCATTCAGGCCGCGGCCTATCAGCTGGTTTTGAATCGCAGGATTGGCAAATATGTTTTGCCTGACAATGTAGTAGTGATTGCCGCTGGTAACCGCGAAAGCGACAAAGGTGTTACTTATCGTATGCCTGCTCCGCTGGCTAATCGTTTTGTCCACTTGGAAATGCGAGTAGACCACGAAGCTTGGGAACAATGGGCTACCCTTAACAAAATCAACTCTGATGTGGTTGGTTACATTGGCTTTGCTAAACAGGATCTTTTTGACTTTGACCCCCGAAGCTCAAGCCGGTCATTTCCAACTCCCCGTTCTTGGACTTTTGTCAGTGAACTCTTGGAGGACGATGACTGTACCGACAGCGAGCTAACTGATTTGATTTCAGGTGCTGTGGGTGAAGGCGTTGCAGTTAAGTTCATGGCACACCGCAAGGTTGCAGGCCAACTGCCTAAGCCTGAAGATATTCTGAACGGCAAAGTCACTGACCTTAAAGTTAAAGAAATTTCGGCCATGTACAGTTTGACAGTGAGCCTGTGCTATGAACTTCAAGACTATATTCAGAAAGTCAGCGGCAAGCCTGATGAAAAATTTCACACCATGGCTGACTATTTCTTCCGTTACATGATGGATAATTTTACCACAGAACTTACCGTTATGGGTGCTCGTGTTGCACTGACCACTTACAATCTGCCGTTTGTTCCTGGCAAGCTCAAGCATTTTGATGAGTTCCACAAACGATTTGGCAAATACATTGTGGCTGCTAACACCAAGTAAGTTTTAGGGGCAGGGTCTTACTCCTTTCTCCCGTAAGTCCCCAACTGTATAGGAGCGAATTTTGAGCATCAAAATTGTAGAACTTGATTGGAGATTCAAAGGTCGTAAAGCCTTTAAATATAGAGTTGGATTACAAGATTCTATGGAAAGTTCTACTCCCCAATTGGCCAAGTGGCTAAAATGGGCAACTGAAACATGGGGTATGAGTGTGCCTTTGGATATGTTTCTCAGTAATACCGAATTCGAAAGAAATCCACATTGGGTCTGGCATCATTATGACAGCGTGACTTGGAAACGCCTGTATTTACTGCTAAAGTCCGATCAAGACCTGGCATTATTCAAACTTAAATGGATGTAGTACTTGAGTATTAATGACAAATATTCATAAATCTGCTATAATATATACATTAACAAGGAGTATAAATGTCAAGTTCGGACTCTAAACAAAAAGGCATTGGCGGCAGATTAACTGACACGGTTGATCCTGCTTTGGATCGTGCAGTGCGTGAAAAACTAACCACTGCTCGAATCGGACTTTTGCTTAAGGCGCCTTTCTTTGGTAATCTTGCTACTCGACTGCAATTGGTTAACGCAGATGCATGGTGCAGTACCGCAGCCACCGATGGTCGCAAATTCTATTACAATACTGATTTTGTAAACAAACTCAAACCCAAAGAGTTGGAGTTTTTGTTTGGGCACGAAGTTTTGCATAATGTCTATGATCACATGGGTCGTAACGGCGACCGTGACCGTAGATTGTTTAATTGCGCCGCAGACTTCTGTGTGAACAGTGACTTGATTGAGCAACGAATCGGCGATAAGATTACTCCTTGCCTTTACGATGCAAAATACAAAGGGTGGAGTGCTGAAGAAGTTTACGATGACCTTTATGACCAAGCAGAAAAAATTGATATCAGCAACCTGCTGGATCAGTTGCTGGATGAGCACTTAGATGGCGAAGGTGCTGACGGTGACGATGATGGTGAAGAAAAAGATGGTAAAGGTCGTCCTCGACTGAGCAAGGAAGAACGCCAACAGATTAAAGATGAAATTCGTGAAGCTTTGTTGCAGGCAGCGCAGGCCACTGGGGCAGGAAACTTGCCGTCAGGAGTCAAACGACTTATTAAAGATTTGACCCAGCCTGTAGTTAACTGGCGTGACTTGTTGGAGCAACAAATTCAAAGCACTGTTAAAAGTGACTTTACTTGGATGCGCCCCAGTCGCCGCAGTTGGCATTTGGATGCTGTAATGCCTGGCATGATTCCAGGAGAACAGATTGATGTTTGTATTGCCATTGACACATCTGGTTCGATTGGTGAAGCAGACATCAAGGCTTTTATGGCAGAAATTAAAGGCATCATGGAATCCTATGATGAGTACAAAATACAAGTGTGGAGTTTCGATACTGAAGTTTATAATCATCAAACTTTTTCCAGCGACACACTAGACGACATTCTGACCTATGAACCTCAAGGCGGCGGTGGTACTGACTTTATGGCTAACTGGGAATATATGAAAGCCAATGATATTCAGCCTAAAAAGTTTATCATGTTTACAGACGGAATGCCGTTTGGTGAGTGGGGAGATGCAGATTATTGCGACACGGTGTTTATCATCAAAGGCAATGAACAGGCAGAACCACCGTTTGGTGTTTGGGCAATTTATGAAAGAGCCAAAGAATTGGCAAAGACTTAATGAGCGCAATCTACACTATTGAACACCACTCTAGTCGTAGAAACACCATAAGGGTCCACTTCTTAGACGAGGGGTGGGCCCAAGTTAATGACTATAATCATTGGATTCAAGAAACAATTGATGAAATGGTATTGTGGTGTGACCAACACAAGTGTGGTGAGAGAACTGCCTATGACATGTTTAGATTTGCTAGTAAAAAAGAACTGACCATGTTTTTACTGCGGTGGGACAAATGAACCAAAAAGTTTTTATAGAAAAAAATTCCTATCAATTGGTCAGTGATGAGCGCGATATCATGCTACCTTGGAAACTTACCAAAGAAATTCAGACATGGTGTAATGCTAACAATATAATAGCAGAACAGAATCCACAACAAGTAATACTTCAAACCGCGTTTGGGGTTGCTCTTTGGCGTATTAAAGACGAAAAACAAAGAATGTGGTTTGCCTTGAGGTGGTCGTCATGACTGGAGATATAAAACTGATTAAAGAAATAGCTAATGCAACAGCCAAAGAATTACAAGAAGAAATAGATTGGGAAGTTCTATGCGAAATGTTAAAAGAAATAGATTGGGTCGAAGTCAAATTAGATTGGCCAAAAATGACTGCGTCTTTAACACACGAAATTAAAGAATGGTGCAGGGCAAATTTAAAAAATGCTTATCACGCTCGAGGGCGTACCTGGATATTTTCAACAGAAAAAGATGCTAGCATGTTTATATTAAGGTGGTCATGACTGCTCCACATCGCTGTCGCTGGCAGTATAACGGGGCGGCGCCGTTCAATGACATTGTTGCCTGGTGTGGGAAACATTTCGGCAGTAATGCCACTTGGAGTTATCTCAATGAAACTATCTATTTTAAGGATGAACGAGAATACACTTTATTCTTGTTAAGGTGGTCATGAAGTCAAAAAGTGAAACACAGTTTCCCTACAGTGCTAGGACAGAACATGACCATGAGGTGGTGGTGCCTTGGTGTGAACAACATTTTGGTGAGTTTGGTGACAGATGGTATCGCTACGGCACTGACATTGCTCGGGGTATTGTGACCACCTTGCCATCTTTTGACCATTACCGATTTGTTCACAGTGAAGATGCTGTGTTGTTTCAGTTGAGGTGGTCATGACACACCTGCCACGGCATGGTCGCTATGAAATTTTCAGCACCGGAGGCAGGACCTACTGTTTTGACGACCCTGGCTGGATCAATTGGATTCCATCAGATTCTGAGATGTTTGTTTGGATTCGCAGTCAAGATCCGGTGTTATGGTCGCCCATGACTAAGGATCCTGCCAGCAATGTGGCCTTGTATTTGGATCCTAGGTTGTATATGATATGGAAATTGCGTTGGGTATGAGAACATTGAAAAAAACTCTGTGGCCGCACTGTGTGACACTGCCCATAGACGACACTGGCATGAAGATTGACCGTGTAGAAGCATGGTTGGCTGAGCAGTTGGGTGCGTTTCGTGATCAGTGGAATGCAGTCTATGGGCATAATCGAACTGATTATTACTTCAAAGATGCAGACACTGCCACATTGTTTGCGCTGAAATGGTCATGACTGACTCAGTCTCAGTTAAACCAGTGCGGGTCAGAGGCCTGCCCTATGAAGTAACGATCAGCAAGCACCAGCACCACAAGGCTGAATCTTGGTGTCGTGCTAATTTGGGACCGCGGTGGGAAGCCTTGAGCAATCGCACCGGTGAGTGGTGCTGCTTTTGGGCCGGTTTCCAACAAGGCGGCGGCTATCGTTACTATTTTGAGAGTGAACAGACTGCTATATTGTTTGCGTTGAGGTGGGCCTAATGTGGCAACTAGATAGACATCATATGTTGCATATGTGCTTTGACAATATACAAAAAGGCGATATAGTGTCAGTAGAACACGATTGGGTTCGAACATTTGCTCTGCTACCACACAGAACCATTGGTGGACGGTATGTTTGGTTAAAAACGGTCTACTGTCGCAGGGTTTGGGTCTATACCGGATTCATTGACGAGCCCGACACACAGTATGCAGAATTATTTGATATTTTAATAAATGAAAATTGAAATTAAAGGCTTATTCAGAATTTCATCAGGTAGATATTTACCCTGCGGGTTAAACATTTGGCAAAAGTTATGGTGGCTGTTTGTGCCGGGTAAAGTTATAAATGTAAAATGGCCTACAGGCACGATTGTTGCAGGGCCCGGGCCCGAAGATCCACGCTGGCATGATTGGGGAGGTGCAGCCTACATAACTTACGAATCAGCCGATCCCAATGATCACTATCGTCCCTATTTAGAAAAAAATGTGGGTCGTCAAGGATGGGATTGGCAATGGGGAATGGCCGATCGGGATGCAACAGATAATAGACTTACCATAAAAATTAGACGCAGACATGCAGATCATGCTATAATGTTAGCTCTATTATGGGCTTAAACATGAATAAAGAAATACATGAATTCTGTAACAAATACGAAGCTTATGTAAAACCCAGTACACAAATTCATCGACGAGCTAGACATATTACTGCCAAGTCTTGGAACGATGATAATTTTAATCAGATATACAAAGTGCCCATTGAACAAGTGCCCTGTGTAGAAATTCACATGCCCGAGGATCGTTTTAGAGCCTTAATGGAGCACGACGAATGGTTGTATAAATCAGTACAGAATGGCATAAGAAGTAACGAAGCACACTACATTATACAACAACATGATTTGGAAACTAGGCTTCGGCAACAGCATCCCGGATTAAAGGATCTCTACGATCAATATCAAACCATGTTAAAACTGGTATCATGAATTTATTTGATAACGCTAATCGAGTTCGATTTTTGGTAGCTCCAAATTATATTACCAATCAAGAAATTTTAATTATTCTTACCGATATCGGTTTTTGGAATGTTCACTTTGACGAACTACAAAGTTGGTGTCAAACCAATAACGGTGTTAGAGAAGGCATGACTGTTACCTTACCTGATCATAAAACTTTGACCATGTTTTGTCTTAAATGGCAGTAGTTGACAGAAATTTGTTTTGGTTATATAATAAAATAAGGAATTAGTATGAGTGATTCTAAAGACAAATTTAAACACAGCAAAAGATTGCAAAAAGAAGAAAATGCTATCCGTAAACAACAAAAAATTTCAAAATCTCACGGTATGCCCGAACACCAAGATCAGGCACATCGGTTTGCCAAACATCACGCCATGGACTGTGGAAATCCCCAATGCCCATTGTGTGGTAATCCCAGAAAAACACACAAAGACACTTTAACCGCACAAGAGAAAAAACTATTTCAAGACTTAGACAGCACTCGCAATATTCACAGCAATGGAATCAATGATGAAAAAGATTTACTATGAAAAAGTTGGCCGCAGATATGTTCCAGTTAATGAGTACGACAGCGACTGGCTAGATGCTATGCCTAAAGGTTCTCATCTTATTATGTGTTATCCCGGGGGTCGCAGCACTGCTTATAACATAAGACCAAACTATGCAGCAATGATTGCCGCTGGTCGTGTAGCACAAGAGCCTATGCACAAAGCTATCAATGATGCTGCCAAAATGAAATACGACCAATGGAACAATGTGGTTCTAAACAACGAGCAGTTTGAAGCATGGAATCGTTTTGTTGATGCCATGGGCGATCGTGGCCGGTACATACATTTCAATTCAGTTCACGATATTGCTGAAGCAGGAATCAAAGCCATGGAAGATGAAGCGTTCAAGCTTATGAAACATCCAGCTGTGCAAAATGCCTATGAACAGTTCTTAACAGTCTGTGAACTTTGCAAGGAACAACAGGATGTTGAAGTACGGTGAAGTCAACCCTTTAAATGTGTGGGGACTAAGGCAACTAGAGCATTGTCCCCCACATTTTGTCAAAGTTAACTTTGACCTACAATGCAATTTTAAAAAAATTACAGATTGGGTTGTAGAAAATTTAGAAGGTAGATTTTACGCCGGTGACAGCTACAGCGAAGATAACCAACGCATCCAAATGCACAAGTGCGTGGCTTTTGAAATTCCTGGGGAAGCCAGTTATTTTGCACTGATTTTGGACAAATTAAATACTTACGAAAGTATTTTTTAACTAAAAAAAATATTTCTTCGATTATACACGGTATTAAATAACTGTATATATTATCGGAGTTTTAATGTCTAACGACACAACTGCAAAACAATCTGAAATCAAATTACAACTTGAAGATCTTGTAAGGATTTTAGAGATAGTTGATCTAGCATCCACCCGCGGTGCATTTAGACCACAAGAATACACCATTATAGGTGGCGTATACGATCGCATCTTGGCATTTTTAGAAGCCAGTGGTGCAGTAGAAAGGCCTCCAAAATCTGAGGCACAACCTGAAGGAAATCAACAATGATTAAACATGTAGGCAAGCATAATAACCGAAAGGTAATTATTTTATATAGAACAGTACCGGGTGAAGATCACATGTGTCTCATTTGCTACCCAGACACAATGCCCCGTCATATTCACGATGGACTAATGGACGCATTAGAAAGTGCTTCCGGGCAGCAGAGTAAAGAATTCAGCGACTATTTGTTTAGATACACTTTTGCAGATGGCAACAATGCTCTTACTACTTTGCACAAAGAGGGCATGATTAAAAAAGTTCCGACCAATCAAGTCATTGTTACTCCTGACATGAAAAGCACTGTGAGACTTGATGAGCTCAACAGTATCTTAGATAAGATGGCCATGGGTGAGCAAGCAGTAAAAGAACTTGCAGATCTTGACAAGAACAGTGGTCTTACAGGCAAGAAAAACAATGTCAAAGTCAATGA
>Ga0129333_10001121_pt1 | contig 23903 bp, 34 predicted proteins | sample CPB6_08_DNA_FD_94474 | JGI IMG/M metagenome (GOLD analysis project Ga0129333, IMG submission 94474) | Freshwater to marine salinity gradient microbial communities from Chesapeake Bay, USA - CPBay_Sum_0.6_0.8_DNA | ecosystem: Environmental > Aquatic > Marine > Coastal | place: USA: Chesapeake...
ACCATGCGGGGATCTATTGTTCCTAACATTGATAATCATTTTGACTTAGGCTCTCTTACTAACCAATGGCGTAGTTTGTATGTCAGCGGATCAACAATCTATCTAGGTGGTGCTGCATTAAAAATCGACAACAACGGAGAACTGACACTTAACGATAATCGTCTAGTTCAGGACAATGGAAATTATATCAGTTTAAACATGAATGTAAATGATGTAACTGTCAGCAATCCGCAGCCAGGAGATACTTTACAATGGGGTCCTGGATACTGGATTAATGTTCCTAACTCCGATCATAAGTTAGTAGGTGATGGTGCTGAGGTCGTATTATTTACAGACGGTCCCGAACCTTACACATTGTTTCCGGCAATTTCTACAGATGATCAACTTCAAATAGTTGGTTCTGAAGTTTCAGCGGTATCTGGAAATCTTGCACTATCATCACCAACTGATACTGTTATAATATCAAACGGTGCAGGTGTAGGTGGAGGTTCAAAGTTATGGAACTTTGGCGCAGACGGTAGTCTAACATTTCCAACAGCTAGTACGGTAAATTTAGATTTCAGCGATGTACTAAATGGCGGTACCGTAGAAGCTAACCTATTACTAGCAAACAATATCAGTACTAGTGCTTTAGAGTTTACTGGCGGTGGATTTATACAGGGCCAACAAGATATATCTATTAAAATCAATCTTACAGATTCCACACAGCGTATATGGCATTTTGGTGAGGACGGTGACCTAAGACTACCCGGTGCATTAACAACAAATGGTTATATTAAGGCCGTAGGACCAACTGATGGGATTGGTAATGGAGACAATCTTACTGTGCAGGCAGGAGAAACTACGACAGGTGACGGTGGTGATCTTACCGTACACGGTGGTGATACAGTAACAGGTGTTGGTGGTGATCTAACAGTACGATCAGGAGTTGCTGTAACTGGTAACGCCGGAGTCCTTAATGTTAGAGCTAGTGACACAGTGACCGGCGACGGTGGTATGCTTAATATCAGGGCAGGTGATGCTGTAACTGGCGATGCTGGTGATATTGATATTAGAGCAGGTGATACCATAACCGGTGACGGTGGTAGCATATCAATAACTGCTGGATCAACAGTTAACAGCGGTCCCGGCGGTTCCGTAACAATCACATCAGGCAGTAATATCAGTGGTGCAGCAGGAGATATCAGTTTAGTTGCGGCCACATCTGTAGCCGGTGCCAACGGTGTTATTAATCTTACCACTGCTATTGGATCTTGGACATTTGGTGCAACTGGTAATTTAACATTCCCAGACTCAACCGTTCAAAGCACAGCCTGGACTGGCACACTGACTGTCAACGATTCCGGTCTAACCATCAACGGCGGTACTGGTACTATCTATCAAGGACCTTCAGGTGTTCTACAGGTTGGAGACAAGAAAGGTGGCGTATATCACGCAGCCTCAACCAGCAGCAATGGACTGTTCACATTTGGTATGAATGGCAGCGGCATAATGAGTGCTGCGGTAGAAGGTAGTCTATTTGTAGGTAATAGTTTACCTTCAAACAATGGCGGTGTTACTACAGCATATGGGGGATGGCTAGTTGTAGAGAATGGCGGCAAGTTTGGTACTGATGTAGATACCTTAGGCAATGTGAGCATAGGTAAGGGCGTGTTTGAAAAGTTTCAGGCTAAACAGGATGCCACAGGCACAGTAGAACACGATTGTCTAAACGGACATATTTTCTATCACACTAGTCCAGATGCTAACTGGACTGCTAATTTTACTAATTTGAATATTGCCACAAGTTATTCTACTAGTGTTTCTATAGTTATAGCTCAAGGAGGTACAGGTTACTATCCAGATGCTGTACAGATTGGCGGTGCGGCACAGACCATCAAATGGCAGGGTAACGCAACTCCTACACCTAGCACTAACAGAACTGATGTTGTTACATTTAGTATTTTAAACAATTCTGGAACATATATTGTTCTTGGTCAATTAACAGGATTCTAATATGTTTAGTTCATTCTCAGGTTCATTCAAGTTTGGTCGTAGGCGAGTTGCACCCGCTGGTGTTGTTACTACAAATTTAGTTTTAAGACTTGATCCAGATAACGCCAGCAGCTATCCAGGCAGTGGTACAACTTGGACTGACCTAGCGGCACCTGCACAAAATCTTACATTATTTGGATCACCTACATATACTTCAGGTACGCCCAGTTATTTTACATTTAACGGTACTACGCAGTACGCCAATACTGCCACAACCGGCATAGTTAACACCACTGCCTATACAAAGTCAGCCTGGTTCTACCTAAACGGTTATCAAGACAACAACATATTCAGCGGCGATGGACACTTTATCTATATGGGTCCAGCAGCCAGTGTAGACAAAAAGATCTACTGCGGACATGCAGATTGGGGCAGTTTTACAGCTTATCCTTCTGTAGCAACAATAAATTTAAGCACCTGGTATAATGTAACACTGACATTCAGTACTGCTAACGGTATGACATTGTATATAAACGGTTCGCAAGATTCAACCTATACAGTATTAAAAACAGCACATCCGGGAACTGGTACTGCCAGCGTGGCTGCATACGGTTCTGGTAACTTGTTAAATGGTAGGGTTGGCAAAGTCTACTGCTACAATGTAGAACTAACAGCAGCGCAGGTTTTACAAAATTATAATAACGACAAAGCAACCTACGGATTATAAGAGTAAATATACTAAAGAGAGCGGATAATGACAGCTACAGTACAAACAATCAACATAGGTAATCTAGTAAATGATGGGCTAGGTGATGACCTGAGAACAGCGTTTCAAAAGGTAAACGCTAATTTTGCCTCACTAGCTGAGACTTTTAATATTACCGGCGCTAACGCACAGGTTACCGGCGCTAAGGTTTTTAAAGAACAATCAGATAGCGTATTAATTTTCCGTAACATTGTTGCAGGCGGAGCATATATTAATGTAACTGAACTCACAGATGCTATTCAAATTACAAACACTCAGCCCGACGCTTTTATAAGAATAGACGGAAACACTGGATCAGTTTTAGCTTCTAATAATACTGCTATGACAATACAAGGCGGTAATAACATAACAACTTCCGCAAGCGGACAATATTTGACTGTTGACACAAATATTGATCTAAATGCTGTGCTATTAGGTTTTGACTTTGGACCAATTGGCACACAATATACATCGGCAATACAAATTCTATCTGCTGCTGCTAATGTTGACTTTGGAACATTTTTACTGCCTGGACCATTTAATATAAATCTAGGCACTATCTAAGGAGTATTATGATTAATTGGCAGACTCCTGCAGGTAGATTAGAAATAGTAACAGAGCGTGTTATCTTATCAATACCTCTGCAGGCTACTTCGGATGTAGGACCAATAACATTTACACTAATTGCAGGATCTTTGCCTAGAGGTTTGCGGCTAGATTCTGGTTCATTAGAAAATACAAATTATTTTGATAGTACACAAACCACAGTTTATATTTCAGGAAGTCCTACTGAAGTAAGAAGATATACATCAAGTAGATTCGTAATAAGAGCAGATGACGGAGAGGACATAGAAGATCGTACTTTTAGTATAGATGTAGACGGTAGTGACGAGCCTATTTGGGTAACCAATGAAGGGTTTTTGAATGTTGGCGAGGGGGAAAATTATTTTGTACTAGATAACGCCTATGTTGAATTTCAACTTGAGGCAGAGGATGTTGATGAAAATGCCGGTGACATTCTCGAATATTATATAGTTCCAAATGGAGGGGAGTTGCCTCCTGGATTGCATCTATCTAGAACAGGTTTAATTTCTGGTTTCACTGATCCTATATTTGCAATAGATGTTGCAGGACCTGGCGGATATGATAGTGCCCCATTTGACATAATGTCGTTGGATGTTGCTGAAGCACGTAGTAATGGTTTTGACAGCTATCTATTTGATAATGTAACTTATGATTATAACGAACCTAATCAAGCACCTAGGCGTCTAAGTAGATTTTATACATTTATTGTTGGCGTCAGTGACAACGCTAATGAGGTTAGGCGTTTGTTTAGAATTTGGGTGGTTACTGAAGAGTTCTTACAGGCCGACAACAGCATAATTCAAGTAGATACAAATTTATTCAGAGCAGATAATACGGGAGATAGAGTACCTATTTGGATCACTGAGAGTAACCTTGGTAGATGGAGAGCCAACAATTATCTAACTGTCTATTTAGACGTTTACGATCCGCCAAGTCTAGCAGGTACCATTACATATATTCTTTTAGAAAATAATCCAGACGGATCTCCAAGTATTCTTCCGCCCGGAATGGCTCTCGATAGTATTACAGGAGAAATTGCAGGTAAGGTACCGTATCAAAGTGCTGTAACTAAACGTTATAATTTTACCATGCAGGCAGTGAGTTATCCAGCTAATTTAAATGAACTCACCTATACTGTATTACTGGGTAATTGGAGTTCTACAACTAGCTACCGAGTAGGGCAAGCTGTAAGATATCCCGGTCCCGGTGGCACTATATTTGTTTATATCTGTATAAAGAATAATCTAAATCAAGTACCAAATGCTGTGGATAGCATTTATTGGTCTAGAGGTGTTTCTACATCTGAAAAAACTTTCTACATTGACATAATTGGAGAAATTGAAAGCGCCATCGAATGGATTACTGAATCTGATCTAGGAACCATTAAACCAAACCAACCAAGTCAAAAATTTATAGAGGCACGTAGTCTTCGTTATGGGAATCGAGTAATTTATGACTTTATGAGCGGTAATTTGCCGCCTGGATTAGAATTTTTATCCACTGGCTTAATCTTAGGTAAGGTAAAGCAATTTGAGGACTCAAATGGACCAGGGTTAACAAGATTTTATGAAAAGACGGACTCGGCATTAGATTCATCAACCGGAAGTAGAATTTTTTCTGGAACGTTTGATAACGGCGAAACATCTTTCGACAAAACTTTTACCTTTACTGTTAAAGCTAGAGATTCAGCTAATTTTAGTGAATTAGAAAAAACATTTACATTAAAAGTTATAGCAGACAATACAAAGACATTTGCCAATTTGTATTTAAAGGCATTTCAAACTAAAGACAAACGTTTAACATGGTTTAACTTTATAACTGACAGTTACATTTTTAAACCGCAAGAAATTTATAGATACGGCGATCCTAATTTTGGTATTCAGACTGAATTAAAAATATTATTATTTGCCGGGATAGAAAGTGTAACCGCGGTAAAATATGTACAGGCTATGAGTCGCAATCATTATAGAAAACAAATAAAATTTGGAAATTTAAATTTTGCCTTAGCCAAAGATCCTGTAACACAAGAAACATTATATGAAGCAGTCTTTGTTGAGATAGCAGACGATTATGAAAAGAACGGAACTAGTATAGCACAAACTATTCAATTACCCAATAATATAAACAGTAAGGTATTAGTTAGTTATGATTCTATAAAAATTGATAGCGATATTCCATTAGTTAGCGATAGCGATCATCAAAGATTGTTTCCAAACAGTTTTAAAAACATGAGAAAGCGTATTCAAAGCACCGGCGAAAGAGATAGAGAATTTTTACCACTTTGGATGCGTAGTATACAAGATCAAGCATTTGTTGAAACTGGTTATGTAAAAGCTTTAGTTCTTTGTTACGCCAATCCTGGATATGGAGCTACCATAATTAGTAGAATAAAAGCTTCTAATTTTGACTTTAAACAAATTAATTTTACAGCAGATCGCTATCTGATTGATGTGCTAGATGGGGTCATTGAGAATAAATATCTAGCATTTCCGCAACGTGGAGAAAAATTACCGTGAGCAATATTAATTATGCAAGTATAAATGAGAACTTCCCAGTAGCTGGCGAAGATAATGATACACAGGTTTTCCGTGACAATTTTGATACGATTAAAACTAGCCTGAGATATGCCAAAGAGGAATTAGAAGTTCTTCAGGACTCCGCAACCGGAGCAGCAAGATTAAATGCTGCTAATGATTTTAACGGTAACGAAGTCACTGGTGTTAAATTTGTAGCTAATCAAGATAAGGTTTTCAATGCAGGAAACTGGAACGTTGCCACATGTCAAGTAGACTATCTCAACGGTAACTATCAAATTTTTAAATTTGGAACAGCTGGTGGCGCTGTTACTATGGATTTTGTAAATTTACCAGTAAATGAAGTTACTCCCGGCGTTGGAAAAATTACTTTGGAACTGTATAGTGACGGTACCTCGCAAGTAGTTTCATTTGCCGTTACAGGTAGTTTAGCATACCGACGTAATGGATTTACTACCATAACATTAAATTCTAGCAGCGATAGACGAATTTTAGAAGTTTGGCGTCATAGTAGCGGAATTATTTTTATTAATAATGTTGGTTTGTTTACCTGATGTTTCATCCGTTAGAAGAAGATCTTAGTAAACTTAAAGACAACGAAGTTGAAGAAAAACTTCAAGAATTATCACGCAAGTATTTTTTGGCTCAACGACTAGGTAAGCCAGAACTGTTGACACAGATTGGAACTTTTGTTACAATATATAAACAAGAGATGTCAAAAAGGTTACTGTCAAAATCACAATTACCCTATGACACCGATTTGGATCAACTTATAAATGTTAACAAATAATACTATCGACGATCTCATAGAAGGTGTGGCTAGATTTGGACCTTCAGTGCTAAACTATGCTGTCAGCAAAGATCCAAACTTAGAGCAATACAGACAGCTGGTAGAAAAAGAACGTTTGAACTACCCTATTCCAAAACAAGAAATAAATCAAAATTCTTGGTTAATCCCCTCAGAATATCAAACATTAGACATCGAAAGTTTACTAATTGAACTTTGTCCTAATGACAACTTAGACAGATTACATAAAGAATTACTGCTTTATAAAAAACACAATATGTTGCCATTGCTCAAAACAATGAAATATATTACAGATACCCTAAGAAAAAACAATATAGTCTGGGGAGTGGGCAGGGGCAGCAGCGTATCTAGTTATGTGCTCTTTTTATTGGGGGTACACAAGATAGATAGTGTTAAATACAACTTACCAATAGACGAATTCTTTAAAGGAGAAAGTAATGTCTAAAAGACGTAGTCCAAAAAGCATAGCCAAAAGGAATGCTAAACGTATTTTATCAGGTCGTAAATCAAGGAGATAAACATGGGTAAAACTTATAGAACAATGCGAGGCAAGGAAGTAGATTTTGAAAAGTTGAATTTAAAGAACGAAACTACCCCTGCTGTGGGCAATATGCGTGTTAACGCAAGAGGCGACGAATTAGGTCCAGGCGGAAAAATTGTTCGCACCAGAGAACAGGTTCTTGCCGATTATTACAAAAATAATCCTAGAGAAGCAATTGAAGCAGGTGCTCGAGGCAGTAAGAGGTAATCATGAGTTTTAGTTCGTTAGTTAAACATATTAGAATTAGAGCATTAAACAAAGATGTAATAGTATCTGATATGGACTTTGGTGAAGTGACTCTTAAAAGCGGTATTGTACTCAGATCAGACGACGGACAAAGTCACGGAGTTAAACCAAGATGGGCTAAAGTTTATAAAGTTGGGCCCAACCAGACTGATGTTAAAATTGGTCAATGGATATTAATAGAGCACGGTCGCTGGACACGTAAACTAAAGATCGATGACGGAGAAGGTGTAAAAGAAATTCAGAAAGTAGATACAGAAGCTATTTTAGCAGTTTCTGATGATGCTCCCTCATCTGAAGATATATTGATTAAAGACTCAGTATAATGCATATGCGAAAGAAAAGTTGGGATGTTGATAAAATGATATCCCAACTTCATTCGATGGTTAGAGAAATGAAAAGCCCCTATAATGACGGGTTTACATCCTGGGGTGTAAAACAAGATCTTTATCTTGTTAAGTTTCTTGTAGACGAAGCAATGAAAGATTCTCCAAACTTTGGCGATTTGGAGACAGACTTCTTGAAAGAGCAAGAGAAAAAACGTATAATTAAGATTCTAAAAGAGTAATTAGAATCTTATGAAAATTGGAATAATTGGCGCAGGCTTTGTTGGCTCTGCTGTAGCTCATGCTCATCTTAGTTGTAAGGATGAGGTCATTATTAATGATCCCAAACATCCTAAAAGCATGGGCCTAGAAAATTTTACTAACTGCGACGCAATCTTCATTTGTGTTCCTAGTCCTTCCCGTGAGGACGGAAAATGTGATACAAGCATTTTAGAATCTGTTCTAAAAAATTTATTGTTTGTAAACATAGCAAAGCAGATTCCTATTATCAGTAAAGTAACTGCGCCACCTAATGTTTATAAAAGACTGCAAAAAGAATATCCTAATCTAGTACATGCTCCCGAGTTCTTAACAGCAAAGAATGCCATGTGGGATTACAGATACGGTAAACTTTGTGTGGTAGGAGGAGATTCAGAATGGAGTGCTAGCGCAGCCGATGTTATACTACGCGGCATGGTTGAGGTGCGTAAAGACAATGTCATCTTTACTGATATAACGTCTGCTAGCCTTTACAAATATATGATGAACAGTTACCTAGCTACAAAGGTAACCTTTATGAACGAGTTTGCAGAACTTGCAGATAAGTTAGGTGTAGACTGGAATCAAATTAAAACAATTATCAGAGCAGACAGCAGAATTGGAGATACACATCTCGACGTTCCGGGACCAGACGGTCAGTACGGGTGGGGAGGATTTTGTTTTCCCAAAGACATAGCTGCCATCTGTGAAGAAGCCTTAGATCACGGCTGTGATTTTGAATTATTACAAAGAGTTGAAATGATTAACGACATCCATAGGAGGAAAAATGTCTAATCCATTTAGAGATCAAGAAAAGTTTATGCGAGCCTGCGATCAAACAGTAGGCGAAATTAACGCTGGTCAGTTTGTTTTATACAAAAAATTAATTGAAGAAGAAGTCAAAGAGTTTAATGACGCTAAAGATCAAACCGAACAATTAGATGCACTAATTGATATTCTTGTTGTTACTATTGGTGCTATTCATAGTATGGGTGCCGATGGTGAAGGTGCATGGAAAGAGGTTATGCGTACTAACTTTGCTAAGATTGATAAAGACACAGGCAAGGTGCGTAAGCGTGAAGATGGCAAGGTCCTAAAGCCATTAGGCTGGACCCCACCCGAATTAAAACAATTTTTAAAATGAAAAAATTTTTGTGCCTAATATCATCTGCATTGGTCGTATCGGCTGCTCATGCAGATAATCCTTCCCATTTGGTGATAGATCTAACTACCAAAAGTATTATCTCATCTTTGGGAGAAAACAATGTTAGGCCGATAGCTTCAATTACTAAATTAATGACTGCATTAGTTATAGTTGAATCAAATTTAGATATGAATGAATTGGTGTCTTATCAAGGCGGCATTTTTAGAAATAAAAAAGTAAAAAGATCTGAACTATTAGAATCTCTGTTAATTAAAAGTGATAATGCTGCTGCTGAAGCTCTAGCTGTTTCATTTATAGGTGGTAGGCAGGCATTTATAAACACTATGAATAATAGAGCAAAAACTTTAGGAATGAATAATACTTTTTTTGAAGATCCAAGCGGGTTAGGAAAAAACAATATTAGTACAGCTATAGATCTAAGTATTCTCATAGATAAATCTTATGAATATTCGAGAATCAGCGAAACTTCTTCTTCAAAATTTTTTAAAGTAGAAAATGTAAACAAAAGAAAAGTTACATATGTTACTGTTGAAAATACAAACAGTCGCCTTTTAAACGTTTTTGACAACATTGTTCTAAGTAAGACAGGTTTCACAAGCCCTGCTGGTAGATGTTTAGGAATAGTGGTAGAAAAAAATAAAACCAAATATGCAATAATTATTTTAGGAGAAAAAAATTCAAACGATAGATTCAATCGTGCTCAAAGTTTAATTAGTATGGTGTCGGAATGAAAATTGGTTTTACCTGTTCTACTTTTGATTTGTTTCATGCTGGACATCTTCTTATGTTAGAAGAAGCAAAGAAACAATGCGACTATTTAATAGTCGGTCTCCAAACTGATCCAACTATTGATCGTCCAAAAGAAAAAAATAAACCCGTTCAATCAGTGTTCGAACGCTTTATTCAAGTTGAGGCCTGTAAGTATGTTGACAAGGTTATCCCTTACGCTACAGAAAAAGAGCTAGCAGACATATTGCTTTCTTATCCTATAGATGTTAGAATATTAGGAGAAGAATATATGCAGAGGCCTTTCACTGGTGATCAATTACCGATGGAACTGTATTTTAATAAACGTCGTCATAGTTTTTCAACAACTGAACTAAGGCAGCGTGTGGTAGCAGCAGAAACAGAAAAGGTATTAAGAAATGGAAATTCAACCTAAAGATCCTAGTAAAGGACATTTTTATGTTAGTCTTGTTAAAAGTGGACTTAGAATTGTTGCTGGGGTTGCTCTGATTCAAGGTCACATATTTTGGGCAGGTTTTTTTCTTATTGGTGCAGAATTGTTAGGAATTTTAGAGGAAATGGTATGAAAGAACTATGGGTAGAAAAATATCGTCCTAAGAACATAGAAGGTTATGTATTTAGAGACGAACATCAACGCAAGCAGGTAACCACATGGATTAAAGATAAAAGTATTCCTCATCTATTGTTAAGCGGTTCTGCTGGTATCGGTAAAACTACTCTAGCTAAGATTCTTATAAACGAGATCGGTATTGAAGATTATGATGTTTTAGAAATCAATGCCAGTCGAACAAACTCTGTTGAAGATGTGCGAGACAAGATTACAAATTTTGTTTCAATGATTCCCTTTGGTCCTTTTAAGGTTGTACTATTAGATGAAGCTGATTACCTATCTCCAAATGCTCAAGCCGCGCTTCGCGGTGTTATGGAAGAATATCATCAAACCGCTAGGTTTATACTTACTTGTAATTACCCTAGCCGTATTATCCCTGCTATCCATAGTAGGTGCCAAGGATTTCACGTTGATAGAACCGATCAAACAGAATATACTGCCAGGGTGGCCACTATCCTAGTTGAGGAAAACGTAGACTTTGATCTTGAAATACTTGATCTATATGTTAAAGTAGCATATCCCGATCTTAGAAAATGTTTACAACTTGTCCAACAAAATTCTACAGAAGGTAAGCTTCTACCGCCCAACAAAGGAGATAGTGGCGAATCAGATTGGAAGTTTGATATGGTCAATTTGTTCAAAGCAGGCAAGGTTAACGACGCTAGAAAACTCCTGTGTAGTAAAGTTAGAGCAGAAGAAATGGCAGAAGTCTATAGATGGCTTTACGAAAATATTGAAGTATTTGGCGACGAAACGACTCAATATCAGGCTATATTAATTATTAAACAGGGCTGTGTTGATCATACCCTGGCTATAGACCCAGAAATAAATCTATCAGCCACATTGGTTAAACTGGCAAGGTTAAATGGCTGATAACAAAAATTCTGCCAAGGGCAAGGATAGTTTTGATGCCGATATTAGCGGAAATCTAGTTTCTTTTATAAACAGAAACGTCACACCGTATCCAACAGAAGTTGGAGGACCTGCCTTTGATCTTATTCCCATAACCAAACAAAAAGATATAATGGTAAATGTTGCTCGTATGCACGGGCAACAGGAATATAATCGTATTATGGAACTAGTAGCTGTATTACAAAAACAAGCAGCCAGTATAAAACGTAGGTTGGAAATAACCGATGCGGTACATGCGGCTAAGTATCAGTTTCAAACTTATCACGGTCAAATTTATTGGCTAGCATACGATAATAAAAATAAAAATACAATCTTGTGTCATCTTGGTCCGGGCGAATGGTTTACTGCACCTCCCGAACATTACGAATACATGTGTAGAGTAAAATGGCTAGGTGATTATACCTGGGTAGAAGTAGATGCGAACGGAGAGCCTGTCGAATGAAAAATCGATACATGATCATTAGTTATTTTAAAAAACCCAACGGCAAGTGGGATGAAATAACCGAATTTAAAAATTCAATAAGAACAAAACATATTCAAGAATCTAGAGTTATTCTCGATATGAAAGACAAAAAAATAATTAAGAATGGCCTCAATCCCGAGGCCACCTTTGACGATATGTTTGAGCTTTATAAAAAACTGCTAGGCGATCAGCTCAAACCTTATGTCGATCAACAGTCTCCATAAATCGATAACACCTCCTTTACAGCTTCGTGTCGCTCAATATCTTGAGCAGTAAATTCGCATAGATCTACATATCTGTGATTTGCAAAGTTGTTATACAACTTTAGGAACTCTAGCAATCCGTTGTTAGACGGACGGTCAGCTTGTTGCAAATCTCCAGTAACAATCATTTTAGATCCTTGACCTAACCTAGTGAGCAGCATCTTCATTTGACTAGGTGTAGCGTTCTGCATTTCATCTGCGATAATAACTGCGTTTTTAAATGTTCTGCCTCTCATGTATGCTAGAGGACTGGTTTCAATCACCCCCTCTGTTATCATGTTAGTAATTTCTCTAGCATTATAATTTTCAGCAAAAACATCCATTATGGGCTTGGTCCATGGTTCCATCTTTTGATTTAAATCTCCCGGTAGGAATCCGTGATCCTCGTCTACTGAAACAGCAGGTCTAGTAATAATAATTCTAGAAGCATCACCGTATTTGAGTTGATCTATAGCCCATTGCACGGCCAAGAGAGTTTTACCTGTACCGGCCGGACCGATAGCAAAAACTATCATTTTTTGTGGTTCGTTTAGCTTGATTAGGTAAGATTCTTGACTAAGATTCTTAGGATATATATGAACTCTAGGACGTTTTTGATACTTCGAATTATCTGCTATGTTAACTACATTGGTTGTACTATCAGACTGCATTGCTTTCAGTAAAGCTGCTTTCTTTCTCTTCATATAAGGTTAGCCCTCCTTTTTAGTGTGTTAGGCACGGACCTTGACCGTAGTGCCCGTACCCGGACACAAAAGTATTTAACATCCAAAATGTTTTTTTATAAGTTAACTTAAAAATTTAGCTGGAATAAATACATTGGGAGATAGTATGGCCGATTTAAAAGACATCATTAGCAATATAGAAAATATCTACGGTTCTAATAATAGTCTCAATCTATTAAAGGATTTTGAACGTGTTATTGATGAGTTAGATATGTACGTTTACGACAATTGGATAGAAGGTGAGCTTGTAGAAGGTCCTAAAGAAAGCCGATACTGGGTACAATGTACATTTATGTGGCCTAGGGAAAAAATGCCTGAACCTATAGGTGGCAAAAGACTGTTAGATTATGGTTGCAAAGTTGAATTTGCCGAATCTAAACTAGCCAAAGTACGAAAGATCAAAACACCAGACGATATTCGCCCTGGAACTAAAAAAGGAAAAATAGACCACGAAGATATTTGGATGGTTCGTATCACTATGCCAAAAAAACTAATGAGTGACATTAACAGAGGTTATCGTAGTCTAGACAAAAACAAAGTTGAAGATATTATCAATCAACAATTAACAAAATCAGCTGCGGCGGTAGATGCAAGTGAAACTCAAGTACAGGACATGGCAAATGAACAACCAGCAGCTTAATGAAGGACTAAGACCATTAGACTTAGAAAATGCAGTTTCTGGTCTATTTGAAATAGATTCTCATCGATCAAAGATGGGTGAAGATAGAGATATATGTGTACTTACTTTTAAAATTTCAGATCGCAATCCTGCCAAAGATTTAATGGAATTCATTGAAAAAGGATTTCCATTTGTATTAGACAGCGATGTAAGTGCAGGAGAAAATGCAGACGGAAATTATTTTGTGTTTGTTGAATTAAGTCGCACACCTAACCTTCCAGAGCAAATTAAAGAATTAACCTACGGTTTAAAAAAACTAACTGGACTTAACGAATGGAAATTTAAGTATCATAAAATGCCCAGTGAGTTTGAATTAACAACAGAATCATTAGATAAGGTTATCCCTCCAACACCGACAGATTATGATGCTCATTTAAATAACGTTCGTACTGAAGGTGTAAGAAAGTTTTTTAATAAGACGTTAATGGACGATTTAACTTTGAACGGCGATATTATTACCATACACAAACCATTTAATCAAAAAGTTCAATTAAGGCTGGTAGATCAAGGCGATCAAACTGTGTTAGAAAACAATACAGATCCTGTGTCATTAGACACAGAATCAGCGAGCGAAGTATTTTGGTTAACCAAGGTCCTAGGTGATTACAATATCACAAAGCTAGGAGACTCATTGGTGTTTGACAACAATGGTCAAAAAATGATACTACAGAGGATTGAATAATGAGCTTTACATTTGATTTTCAAAAAAGTCACTTACAAGAAATGATCGGAAAAAACCAATATATTGATTATTGGTACAAAGCAATTTGTGAAATTTTGCCCGAGTATGAAATAAACACACCACATCGTGTAGCTGCTTTTATAGCGCAATGCGCACACGAAAGTGGCGGATTTAAATTCCTTAAAGAAAATCTTAACTACAAGGCACCAAGTCTACGTAGAGTATTTGCCAAATACTTTCCAACAGACGAACTTGCTAAAGCATACGAAAAGCGTCCGGAAATGATTGCTAATCGTGTGTACGCCAATCGCATGGGCAATGGTCCAGAAGAATCAGGCGATGGCTGGAAGTATTGCGGTCGTGGTCTTATTCAGTTGACCGGCAAGAATAATTACACATTCTTTGCTGGTAGCTTAGATATGGATGTAGAAGACGTGCCAGAATATCTAGAAACATTTGAAGGTGCTGTGCAATCAGCTTGTTTCTTCTGGGAACAAAACAATCTAAATCAATGGGCTGACAAGGGCGACATTCTCACTCTTACAAAGAGAATTAATGGTGGTACCATTGGCTTAGACGATCGCATCAAACACTATAATCACGCCCTACATGTTCTAGGTATTAACTAATGTGGCAGATTACCTTCATGCTAAGTCTTTTACCTGATTGGTTTTGGACTTTAGTTTTAATTGCAGGTATACTTGGTGTATTAGCAGCATGGGTGCTAAAATTTATTCCTTTTGTTTCAACTTATAGACTGCCTATACAGGTTGGTAGCGTTTTACTTTTATTGGTAGGCGTATACTTTCAAGGTGTAATTGCTAATGAAGCAAAGTACAAAGCAGAACATGAAAGATTATCTGCTCTCATAGCTAAACAAGAAGCTGAGTTTAAAGTAATCAATGCAGAACTTGCTCAAGCACAAGCTGCGAGAGACAACGCCATCGCAGCTAGAGGAACTAAGTCTAAAGAAACAATTACACGGTGGATAAAAGGCGATCCTGTAGAAATTGTCAAAGAAGTTAATCTCAGCGAAACCGAAAGAAAAATATTAGAAGATAAAATTAGAGAATTACAAACAGCTGAACAACAATGTAAAGTCCCAGCGTTACTTATAGAAGAACTTAATAAAAATGCTGTGCGTCCTCCAAAGGAGGATAAGAAATGAAAAAACTTGCCATAGTTGTCATAGCACTTTTGTTGTCTGGTTGTAGTATGTTCACAAAGTTAACAGCGGCTAAGCCTGAATTTCCAGGTCCTTTGATCGATGTTAAAACTGAACAAATGCCCAAATGTGAAGAATTGAAACAGGTGCCCCCGGGCACAAATAATCTTAGTGAAGTTTTTAAACTAATTGTAGATAACTACACTCTGTATTATCAATGTTCAAACAAAGTTGACGGTTGGGCAGAATGGTACGAGCGAGTGAAAAAAGAATACGATAGGAAAGAATAATATGAAAACATTACTATTAGTAACATCTGTGTTACTACTCTCAGGATGCAGCGCACTCAGTACAAAAGACTATCAACATTATGTAGATAGTGCTAAAGCAATTAGCAAGGACAATACAGTGGCACAAACTGCTTGCTGGAATGCTGTGGCTGAAATAGCCAAGAGCGGTGATGCAGGAGCCAAAGTTGGTGCTATTGCTCTAGCTGATAGATGTAAAAATGAGGTGGTCAAAGTTGAACCGCCAAAGAAGAAATTTCTTAATTTTTAATAAGTACACATTATAGGAGCGACAAATGAGTGAAGTAAAGCCACTTTCACGTTCAGAACGTGAGGCACAAATTAAAGACAAAGCAGGTTTTGTTATTGTCTTTCTAGCAGCTATTCTAGCTATCAACACCATGGTTGGTGGTAGCAATAGCAGCAAAATTATGAATAACACCATTGCAGCTAATAATCAATGGGCATGGTATCAAGCAAAGAATGTTCGTGCTGTTCTATACGAAACAGCAGCAGCAGAAGCAACCAAACAAGAAAATGCAGACAAATTTAAAAGCGAAGTTGCTCGTATGGAAGCTGACAAAAAAGATATTATGGAAAAGGCCAAGGCCTTAGAAGCAGAGCGTGATGATGCAAAGAAGCGTAGTCCTTGGTTCACATGGACAGGTTCTACATTACAGATTGCTATCGTACTATTAACAGCCAGCATTCTAGCTGTAAGTATGCCTATGTTCTATGTCAGTCTAGCAGTTGGTGCAGTGGGAACACTATTTTTTAGTCAAGCCATGTGGATGTGGCTACCATTTTAAGAAGTAACAGGAGCGAGCAATGGCAACATCAGAAGAATATGAAAAGATGAGTGCATCTGAAAAGAAGAAAGAAGATTGGATGAACAGCAAATGGCGTCCTATGATGGGATGGCTTTACATGATTGTCTGTTTCTTTGACTTTGTAATGTTTCCTATACTATGGTCTCTAGTACAAGCATTAGGTCATGGTCAGGTAAACATGCAGTGGCAACCAATCACATTACAAGGTGCAGGTTTGTTCCATGTGGCAATGGGTGCTGTACTTGGTATCGCAGCATATGGACGTACACAAGAAAAACTAGGAGGAGCGAATAATGGCGGAATTCAATTACCGGCAAATGTTGGAACAACATATACGCCTCCGCCGCCAGTTGGACAGCCAGCACAGCCCGCGTTTGGTGCTCCAGTACAGACAACCGTCACCCAAACTTTCGGAAATCCAACTCCCCCAATGGGCGGTGGATTTGGTGGACCAACAGGTGGAGGATTTGGCGGCGGACAAATGGGAGGAGCAACCTTCACGTCAAGGACAGGTAAAGTAGGTCCAATGCAACCGGACCATCCAGAAATTTAAAGGAGTAATTATGAAAAACGTATTGATTGCATTAGGTTTAGCATTTACACTAGCATTTCCAGTTTATGCAGAAGACAAGCCAGCAGCACCAGCTGAAACCAAAAAAGTTTGTGTTCCTGTATTAGATAAAGAAGGCAAGCCAGTAAAAGATAAAAACGGAAAGCCAAAAGAAGAATGTAAGACAGTTAAAAAGCACAAGAAGCATGAAGGGACAGAGATTCCTCCAGCAAAAAAATAATCAAGGATAATATATCCTATTAAATAATAAGGTTACCACTCTGTGGTAGCCTTATTTTTTTACGCATATGAATTACTATAGTACATTAGGAATTAATAAAAACGCCTCTGATGATGAAATAAAAACAGCCTATCGTAAAATGGCTATGAAACATCATCCCGATCGCGGCGGGGATGAAAAGAAATTTAAAGAAATAGAAGAAGCATACAGAACCTTAAGTGATCCAGAAAAACGTCGTATGCTAGATATGGGGATAGATCCAAATTCTATGTCCGGACAACAAGGAGGATTTAATCAAGGTCCCTTTGAATTCCATTTTGGTTCAGAAAATTTTCATGACATTTTTAGCAACTTTGGTTTTGGAAGACAGCCTAGAAGAAATAAAAGTTTATCCGTAATGGTAAACATAAATCTAGAAGATGTCCTTACAGGCAAAGATATAAATGCAGAAATAAGCACCCCACAGGGAACAAAAAAATTAATCAATATTCATATTCCTGCAGGTGTTGAATCTGGCCAACAAATAAAATACAAAGGCATGGGAGATCAAACTATGCAAGATGTTCCGGCTGGAGATTTAATAGTAAACATCAAAGTGAATCCTCATCCTGTTTTTCAACGAGACGGCGACATGTTAATGATGAAAAAAAGCATTTCGGTATGGGATGCTATATTGGGTTCTTCATTTACAATTACTACTATCGATAATAAACAACTTTCTGTTAATGTACCAGCAGGTACTCAATCAGAAACTATGTTAAGTTGCAGGGGTGAAGGAATCACTAATATTAGATCTAAACAAAGAGGCAATCTTCTTATTAAAATCCAGATCGATATCCCCAAATATTTAAGTGTTGATGCTTTAAAATTAGTTAAGGAATTAAAAAATAAGCACAGTTGACATACTAAACAGTATTGTGTTATTATAGAAAAAAATTAAGGAACTAATGAATGATCGAACCAAGTCAAAATTTACAGAATGTTTTTGAGTTTTCTATTAATGTTGCCAAACAATTAAAACATGAATATATTACAATAGAACATTTAGCTTTTGCTATAATGTCCGATAAGGAATCTTATAAATTAATAGAGGCTTCCGGCGGTGAGGCTGATTTTATCAAGACTAATCTTGAACATTATATCAAAAATAATTTAAATGAAATTCGATCTGAGAATGTAGCTAAACCTAAGAAAACTCATTCGGTTGAAAGAGTTTTGAATAGATCATTTAGCCAGGTATTGTTCAGCGGTAGGCAAAAAATTGAAATTTACGATATTATTGTAAGTATTCTTAGTGAAAAAAATAGTTTTGCTTTTTACTTTTTAAATAAAGGTGGTGTTAACAAAGAAAAATTTGTAAGACACGTTCATGAAAATATTATGAACGAAGAAGAAGAAAGTGAAACTCAAGTAGTCCCAGCAGCTCAGGTTGACAAAATTATTAATTCTTACTGTACTAATTTGAGCCTGCATGCCAAACAGCGCAAGATTGATCCCGTAATAGGTAGAGATGAGGAGCTTGAAAAAATTCAATTAGTGTTAGCCAGAAGAAACAAGTGTAATGTTTTGATGGTAGGGGAGCCAGGTGTAGGTAAAACTGCCATTGCTGAAGGGTTGGCTCGTAAAATATTTGAAAAGAAAGTTCCAAAATTTATTCAGGATCATCAGGTTTATACATTGGACATTAGCTCATTACTTGCAGGCAGCAAGTATCGAGGAGATTTTGAAGAACGTATCAAAGCGGTACTAACTGCATTAGAAAAGAAAGGTAAAATTATTCTTTTTATTGACGAGGCTCATATGATGCAGGGAGCTGGCGCAGCTAATCAAAGTTCAAACGATCTTGCAAACATTCTTAAACCTGTATTAACTAAAGGTGTTATTAAGTTAATTGCAAGTACCACTTGGGAAGAATACCGAAAACACTTTGAAAAAGATAGAGCGTTGATGCGTCGATTCCAACGCATTACCATTGAGGAACCTAGTGCAGAATTAACCCTCAAAATTATTAAAGGAATCAAAAAATATTACGAACAACATCATAAAGTTAAAATTACAGATGCAGGCATTGAACAGGCCGTGAAACTATCTGTCAAATATATGAGCGATAAAAAATTGCCAGACAAAGCCATTGACATTATTGACTGTGCAGCAGCTCGATATAAGCTACGTGATGAGACTACAGACGATGGGGTTGTTCAGGTAGTTGATGTAGAACAAGTAACTTACGAGCTGAGTAAAATGATCAACATGCCATTAGAAACAGTTGCTCAGAAAGAAAGCAAGAATTTATCTGACTTAGAAGATAAAATGAAATCAGCGATTTATGGACAAAACAATGCTGTAGATAATCTTTTAGATAAAATTTTTGTAGCACAAGCTGGCATGAAGTCTCCTAACAAACCTGTAGGTAGTTTTCTGTTTTTAGGGCCAACAGGTTGTGGTAAAACAGAAACTGCAAAACAGTTAAGTGATAAAATGGGTATGCCTCTTATTAGATTTGATATGAGTGAATATCAAGAAAAGCATTCTGTGGCACGGCTAATTGGTGCGCCTCCGGGATACGTTGGGTATGAAGACAATGCCGGGCAATTAATTACAAAGTTACAAGAAACACCAAATTGTGTTTTATTGTTGGACGAAATTGAAAAAGCTCATCCTGATGTTAGCAATATATTGTTACAATTTATGGATAATGGTTTTGTAACTGGAAGCAACGGGAAACAGGCCGATGGTCGTAACTGTATTCTAATTATGACCAGTAACCTCGGTGCTAGAGACAACGAAGCTAATACTATTGGCTTTGGCGACTTAGCAAAAGACGGAGAAGATGACAAGGCCATAAAAAAGTTTTTTGCGCCCGAGTTTAGAAACCGTTTAGATGCTGTTATTAAATTTAGTAAATTATCTCAAGAAGTGGTTGTGCAGATTGTAAAGAAAATGATCTCAGAATTAAATCAACAACTAAAAGATAAAAACATAGAAATTGTTGTAAATGCAGAGTCGTCAAGATGGTTAGCAAAACAAGGTTATGATAGTAAAATGGGTGCTAGGCCGCTAGCACGACTTATAGATAGTAAAATTAAAAGTCCGTTAAGTCGACGAATGCTATTTGGTGATCTTAAGGACGGTGGTGTTGTTAGGGTAGAAATTGTAGAAAATGATATTTCATTTACTATAGAAGATCCACCTAAGGTCCTTACAAAGGCAGAACGTAAGGCAATAAAATCATCTAAAGTAACTAACGATGCTTAAGAAAAAATATACTAATCAAAAGTTTTATAACAAATATGTTTATAAAATAAGTCTTAGTATGCCCGGGGTTTCAATTTACAGAATGAAACCCCTAAAAGAAACTATTGATTTTCTAAACGAAAAAACACCTCATTTAGGTTACGTTACAAGCACATTAGAAAAGGCAAAAGGAAATAAAGAAAATCTAATTAAACTGTCTTATTTTTTATTAGCATTGAAAGGAGACTATTTTCAACGTATTGAAAGAGACATAATAGATTTTTATACCAACGATCAAGTGTTACATGAGTCAATAGAAAAAACTTTTATATCTCTAGTAAGAAACTCTTTTATACCTAGAGAAACAATGTTAGACGAACTCAAAAGTTCAAAATACATACTTTGTAAAAAGTTACCACATAACAAGTACAAATTTAAAGCCTATCTGTTACCTCATAAACTAAAAAACGATCAAGATGAAAAAATAAAATATATTAATTGGTTAGAGAATAACAAAAAAGTAAGTATAACAAGCAGTACTTCGAGCTGGTTTTTACATACAAACTGGTATTGGGATCGCAGATACATTTACATAGAAGACGAATCAAGTCTGTTACTTGTACAAATGCGTAATCCAGATGTTTTAGGACGTATATATCAGTACCTTATATGCGATAAATAACTGATGTCCAAAGAAAGTATTTTACTTGTATCCAATATCTCTGCAGAAGCTGAAGATAGCTCATATACCTATAGCGATAAAAAACAAGGTGCAGGTTATTACGGTCAAAATGATGGTTTACATACCGTAATTTATCAGGTCGATAGCTTTATAGGTACAATTAAAATACAGGGGACACTAGATCTGTATCCTGGGGACAACGACTGGGTAGATATTACTGATACCCTTGTAGGATTAGGTAATGATAGTTCTGCATGGACTAGCACTCAATCTAAAAATTTTACAGGCAATTTTGTATGGATTAGAGCCGCATATAACCTACAAAACGGCACTATTGTACAAATTCGATATAATTACTAAACTTTCCAAAGCGATAAATATAGTATCATCTTACGGAAGATACTATGAGAGACCTATTAGACAAATTATCGCAGTTAGAAAACTATAAAGAACAAGATCTACCAGAAGTAGGTGATTCGATTGGCTTCAGTTTTACTCCTGATTTTGAGGTGGTTACTGAAGTTGTTGGATTTACTGAAGATGGTATTGTTGTAGAATTAGACGATACAGGTTTACAGCATCTAGAAGAAAACGGTGTTTTATTTCTAGAAGGCGAACTAGTATTTGAAGAAAAACAAAAGGGCGTTGACGGTAAGGCTTGCTGGAAAGGTTACAAGCGCATGGGCACCAAAATGAAAGGTGGCAAGCGTGTGGATAATTGTGTCAAAGTAGGCGAAGGAAAGTTTGATTTTGACGACGAAGATGAACGTCCAGAAGATCCGGAAAAGGACAAAGTACAGCATATTGTCATGCAGGCACGTAAGGCCTACGACGTAGAGGGCAACTATCCTTTAACATTTAAAGATGGTAGCAAGGCAAAAATTCCGCTACCTATGATTATTAAATTCCTTAAGATGTACAACATGATGAAATCCAACGATAAGGAAATGTTGCAGAATAAAGCAGCACAGAGTCCTAAGGATTTTCAACTTGCAGTAATGGGCGAAGCTGTATCAGAAGCAGATGTAGACGAAGCAAAATATCGAGGTCGTGAAGTACCATTAGGTAAAAAAATGGCTGGCGATGTTAAGAAATCAAAAGTTTATGTGCGCAAACCAAACGGTAACATTGTCAAAGTAAACTTTGGCGATAAGAAAATGCGTATTAAAAAATCTAATCCTAAGCGCCGTAAGAGTTTTCGTGCTCGTCACAATTGTAAAAATCCAGGTCCGCGCTGGAAAGCACGTTACTGGTCCTGCAGGAGCTGGTAATGTTATTAAAAGAATTATTTCAAAGTCCTATGGACTTTGCTAATTCAGAGCAGGATATCGATTGGATCGATGACCTTAAAGTCTTTATGGATAACGATGATGAGACTTTAAGCAAATATTTTTTTCCTGCTGTAGATAAACACAAACAGGATCCAGATAATGAAGATGCTTTCAAGTTGTATATCAAACCTGTAAGCATGTGTGTAGACAAATATTGTCAAACCTACGACCTTCCAGAAAAGAACACATTCTTTCCTCCAGAGAAAGTAATTGAACTATCAAAGAAAATCGCTCAAGAACAAACAGCATATATTAAACGTGGAGATTATGACAAATGAAACTCCGCGAACTGTTTGAGGAACCAGTTAAAACAGCGGTAGCGGCATTTGGAAGAATGAATCCTCCAACAATTGGTCACGAAAAACTAGTTAATGCTATTAAGAAAGTTCCTGGAGATCATTTTTTATTTTTAAGTCATACACAAAATCATAAAACAGATCCTTTATCTTTTGATCAAAAGACACAGTTTGCATCTGCTTTTTTTCCTAGTGTTAACATAGGTGACAGTTCTGTTAGAACGATCATAGACATGATGAAAAAGTTATCTGCAGATGGTTACAAGAAAGTAGTCTATGTAGCAGGCAGCGATCGTGTTGATAGTTTTGAACAACTGTTAAACAAGTACAACGGCACAGAATATAACTTTGATTCTATTAGTGTAGTAAACGCTGGTGCTAGAGATCCAGACGCAGAAGGAGCAGAAGGTATGAGTGCTAGCAAAATGCGTGATGCAGTAGCTAGAGATAACTTTGAAGAATTTGCCAAAGGTGTGCCTAAAGTAGAACTAGCAGATGAAATGTTTCAAGCCGTAAAAGCAGGATTAACGAAACCAGCAAAGGTGAAAAAATGAAAGCCAATGAGTTTATAATAGAAAAAAAGAATAAAGTAAAAAAACCTATGCCATCAAATCCTGTGGCTAAAAATGCAATGGCAGCAGTTGGTGGGGGCGGATTTGGTAGTCACAAAGATAAAAAAGCTGCAATGAAGCGTGGGGACGAAAAACATAAGAAAGATTATGCTGCAATGGCAGAAAGTCAAGGTTTTGAAGTAATAGACAAATACAAAGGTTGGAAGTTTGAAACCGAAACTCAAAAAGAAGATGACCGTTATGTAACATTTTATGGTGCTGTAAGTCCTGAGGGAAAATGGAACAGTCTACCCAAGCGTGCCACTGTTGATCAATTTAGGCAATTTGTCGATAGCCAAGGTGTGGCGGAAGGCGAAGACGATTGGGGTAGCATGAGTAAGAGAGATTTCAAGCGTAAAGAAATGGAATACGAATTGCGCAACGAACCTCCTAATAATATTCAGGTAGCCATTAATGGC
>Ga0129333_10001122_pt1 | contig 23892 bp, 4 predicted proteins | sample CPB6_08_DNA_FD_94474 | JGI IMG/M metagenome (GOLD analysis project Ga0129333, IMG submission 94474) | Freshwater to marine salinity gradient microbial communities from Chesapeake Bay, USA - CPBay_Sum_0.6_0.8_DNA | ecosystem: Environmental > Aquatic > Marine > Coastal | place: USA: Chesapeake Bay...
GTACTCAAGTAATCAAAAATAGCCATTTTTAGGTTAGATAAATAATAAAAAGAGAGTATAGGAATGGCTACAAGTTCACGACAGTCAACATTATTTGGTGTAAATGATTGGAAAGCTATCTACCAAACATTCCGTGAGGCAGATTTTCAAAGCTACGATTATGAAACTTTACGCAAAAGTTTCATAGATTATCTACGCACTTACTACCCTGAAACATTTAATGATTATATAGAAAGCAGTGAATTTATAGCATTGCTTGATGTTATGGCCTTTATGGGTCAGGGTTTGGCATTTAGAAATGATTTAAATACCAGAGAAAACTTCATTGACACTGCTGAACGCCGTGACAGTGTTATAAAATTAGCAAATCTAGTAAGTTATACTCCGAAGAGAAACTTGGCTGGTCAAGGATATTTAAAGGTAACCAGTGTATCCACAACTGAAAATATAACAGATTTAAATGGATTTAATTTAAGTAATATTGTTGTTTTATGGAATGATCCTGCCAATGCAAGTTGGTTAGAACAATTTAATGTTATACTCAACTCTGCATTCATCAATACTCAAAGAGTTGGCCGTCCAGGTAATACACAAACAATTTTAGGTATTAAAACAGACGAATATACGGTTAATATTCCTCCAAACAATATTCCTGTAGTACCTTTTACATCAGTAGTCGATGGTACTACTATGAATTTCGAATTAGTTAGTGTCACAAGCTTAGATGAAGATAATGTTTACGAGATTCCTCCTGGGCCTACTGGAAAATTTAATATGCTATACCGTAATGATCGGTTGGGTTATGGTAGTGCCAACACAGGGTTTTTCTTTTATTTTAAGCAAGGAGCACTAACTAATTACGATTTTAATCTTGTTGAACAAATTGCGAATCAAGTTGTTGCTATTAACATTGAAGGTATAAACAATACAGACACTTGGTTATATCAACTTAACCTTAGTAATGGTACAACATCATTATGGGAAAAAGTAGATAATGTTTATGAAAATGCTTACTTACAAAATGAATCAAGTCAAAGAACAATTTTCAGTGTGAACTCACGCACTAATGATCAGGTAAGTTATGTGTTTGGAGATGGTGTTTTTAGTAAAATACCTGTAGGAAATTTTAGAGCATATGTCCGTGCTGGAAATGCTTTGACCTATACGATTGATCCTAGTGAAATGCAATCAATTAGTGTAACAATACCTTATGTTAGTAGAGTAGGCAGAGTTGAAATACTTTCATTTACACTTTCATTGACACAACCTGTTACTAACGCACAAGTCCGTGAATCGTTAGCTCAGATAAAAGAAAGGGCGCCTGCTAGATATTATACTCAAAACCGTATGGTTAACGGAGAAGATTATAATAATTTCCCATATACTTTGTATAGCAGTATTATTAAATCTAAAGCAATAAACCGAAGTAGTATTGGTGTAAGTAAAAACCTAGACTTACTTGATCCTACGGGAAAATATAGTAGCACTGTAAGCTTTGGTACCGACGGAGCATTATATCAAAATGGTATAGATGGTTTTGATACCTTTACAATTAATACTACTGGCGATATAATTACATATTTGACTACTAACTTGTCTGTAATACTTCAGGCTAACAGGGCTAGACAATACTATATTGCTAATTACCCTAGATATAATGTTAATAACACCACTGGAGATGGCACTGTATATTGGAACGAAAGCACTGTGGATGCTGATAGCGTTACAGGATATTTTTACAATATAGTAGGCAGTGCAAATGTTCCTATTCCAATTGGAACATACACAAGTTATAATATGAAGTATTGTACAACAGGGGCTTTAGTAAAATTTACTGCACCTGCAGGATATTATTTTGACAATAGTAACAGACTTGTTTCAGGAATACCATCAGTTAGTGATACAACATACATTTGGGTAACAGTGACTGGAGTAGTCGGTGATGGTTACAGCAATGGTGAAGGAAATCTTCCTAGTGGTTTAGGTCCCGTCACTTTAAATGAGTTTATACCAACTGGTGCAATAATTTCACAAATTATACCTGTTTTCGATAACACTTTAAGCAATCTTGTTATACAAGATGCATTACAGGCATTAGAATTAAACCAAAGTTTTAGTCTTGTGTTTGATAATTCATTATTAGTAGATCAAGATAGATGGAGCATTCAACCTTATACAGACCCTGATTATTTTGTGAAATTTAATAGTTTAGGAAACAACCGTTATGAGGTTACATACCGTTCATTAAGATATTATTTTGGTAGTGTAAGTGATACGAGATTTGCGTTTGAAGCAGGCAAAATTGTTTATGATCCCTTTACAGGAAAAACTTTATTAGATACGGTCAATGTTTTAAAAAGCAACACCCAACCAAATAATAATTTTCCATTAGCTAGAGATAATCTTATAAGCGTAATAGGTCAAACAGTTCAAAGTGACGGATATGCTGATGACTGGTCTGTTGAAGTTTCTAGTATTGATCCAAACAACAATTCAATAATTTTAGATCCTGATTTTTTCCAAGAAATAACAGGTTATGTAGTTGGTGCAAGTAATATAGGAGTTTATGTATTCTTTACATTAGTACAGGACGCTACATTATTAGAAAGATATCAAATTGTTCCTAGTGCAGATGTAGTCTATCAATATCCTATTAAGAGTTCTATAGAAGTTGTAAAGTATGAATATCCAGTGAATACTGTATTTTATGCTTATTCAGAAAATAAATTTTATATAAGTGTTCAAGATCCAACATCAATTACTCCAAACTATAGTTTATCTGAACTTACAAATTGGTTAATGCAGCCTGGTCGTCAAGCTATTAGTTTTCAATATAAACATAACAGCAATAATACTACGAGAATTGATCCAGCAACAACAAACATTATTGACTTGTATGTGGTTACGCAAAGTTACTATACTGCATATCAAAATTGGATACAAGATACAACTAATACAGTTCCCGAACCAAATAAGCCAACTATTAGCGAATTAAATATTGCTTATAATAAAGTTAATGATTATAAGATGATAAGCGATAGTGTCATATTTAATAGTGTAGTATTCAAGCCTTTATTTGGTCCTAAGGCTCCTCCTGCACTTAGAGCAACAATTAAATGTATTAAAGCAAGTAATACAAATGCCAGTAATAGTGAAATCCGTAGTGCAGTATTAAGTGCAATGAACAGCTATTTTAACATTAACAATTGGAACTTTGGAGATACATTCTACTTTTCAGAATTAAGTGCCTATTTACATGCACAAGTTGGAGATTTGATTAGCTCGGTTGTATTGGTTCCAAGTGATCCTAATTTAACATTTGGTGACTTATATGAAATAAAATGTACTCCTTATGAAATTTTTGTCAATGCAGCAACAGCAAATGATATTGTTGTTATCCCAGCACTAACACCATCTGAATTACAGGCTCGATAATTTATGCTTACAAGAATAAGAACGCTTGATTTTCTTCCAGAAATTTTTAAGACTGAAACAAACAGTCAGTTTTTAAACGCTACGCTAGACCAATTAGTAGCTCAACCAAACACAGTTAAAGTTCAGGGTTACATTGGTAGTAAATTTGGTTATGGTATTAATGCTAGGGACAAATATGTTGTTGAACCAAGCAAGGTTAGAACAGATTATCAACTGGATCCTGCTGTTGTATTTTTAAAAAATGATACAGGAACAGCAAATGATTTTATTACATATCCTGGAATAATTGATGCACTGAATTTAGAAGGTGGTATAACTAATAATCATGACAGATTGTTTAATAGTCAATTCTATTCTTGGGATAGCTTTACTGATTTAGATAAGTTAATTAACTTTAATGAATACTATTGGATTCCTAACGGACCTCCTGCTGTACAAATATCTACAGAACTTGTTTATAATGCAGCAGATTATACTGTTGTATATACAGGTAATGGATATCAATTCTTAGCAGATGGTATTCCTGTAGGTGGTATAAATCCTTCTCTGACTCTATTGCGTGGTGGAACATATCGATTTCTTGTTAACCAAACAACTCAGTTTTGGATACAGGGACAACCAGGCGTTACAGGCTTTGATCCACAAAAACCTAATGTACAAACAAGAGATGTATTGGGTGTATTAGATAATGGATCAAGTATCGGAGTTGTTGAATTTACTGTTCCTAATAAAAATGCACAAGATCAGTGGAATTATCCTGGAAATAATACTGTCGATTTAGTTACCACACTTAATTTTGACCAAGTTAATGGAGCAAGGGTCTCAACGCTTGGTAATATAGATGGGGTTACTGCATTACAGGGTAGAACTTTAATGTTCTATCAACAGGATGGTCAGGTAGGATACATATCTTCCTATTTTGGCGAAACACCGTATGATACAAATAGTAATACTTTAGTAGCTCCGCAAACCTTAACAGTAGGATCTACAAATAGTATTGGTAATGTTATAAGTTTAAGTATAGGAACAACAGCTTCATTAGCAGTTAATAACTCTGTTACATTTGATAATCCTACCATTGGTGGTTTAGTAGGTGGAACAATTTATTATATTACCTCAATAATTAATAGTACCGATTTTACAGTATCAACTACAATTGGCGGTGCAGCTACAACTGTTTCCACTGGTTCGGGTTCTATGATTATGAATATTAATCAAGGGCTATGGGAAGAAGGTTTTTACACAAATGTCAATCAAAATTTTTACACAATCACATATGTAGGTGATCCATCTGATCCAGTAATAAGACTTATACCATATAGTGCAATACCCAATGACCAAAGAATAACAGCAGTATATGGTACACAATATATTGATATTAATTTTGTAAGAACAAACACAGGGACAATATTAAAATATCCATATCTAAGTGCGGTGTTAGATAAACTTTATTACCAAGATGGTACAAATCCTAATAATGTTGGTCAAATAACATTAATTGAAGATAACGATACCAATACTTTAAATATTCTAACTGAAATTATTGGTAAAACAAACTATACTGCACCAAATGGCGTGGTATTTACAAATGGATTAAAAGTATTTTTTACTGGTGATATATTTCCTGCTAGTTACCAAAACATTAATTTTTATGTACAAGGTGTAGGTACTGCTATAGAACTTGTTCCTGAAACAGAACTTGTTACTCCTGAATTGTTCAGTGGGGCAGTTTATACTCCGTACGACACAACACCTTGGGATGTAGGTAATTATGACAGCACACTGTATATTCCTGAGATTCCTGATTACATTACTATTGCAAGAAATAGCTTAGATAGAAACGCTTGGTCAAGAAGCAACCGTTGGTTTCACAAAGATGTAATTAATGCTACTGCAATTTACAACAATGATCCATTAATTGCTACTACTTTTGTAACTCAGCAAAATAAAGCTAAAAGACCTATTATTGAATTTTATCCAAATCTTAAACTTTTTAATTCAGGGATAATTGGAAAACCTCAAGTAGATTTTATTAACTATACAATTACAGACGCATTTACTCAAGTACAAGGTGCTGAAGTATTTTATCCTGATAATCAAGTAAGTTCAACTTATACCGCTACGATACCTACAGTAGTATCTGCTACCAGCTGTGTAATTACTGTAAATGCAAATCAAGTTACTGGTGCATTTGTTGTAGGACAGTATATTAATGATAGCGCAAATGTTTTACCACAAAATGCTCAAATTACTGCAATTAGTGGTACAACAACTCTAAGCATTACAGTAAGTTGGTCAGCATCTCAAAGCTTTTCGGGAGTGTCAAATGTTGCACTTTTTGCAAATGATTTTCCAAACAGCGGTTTTCAATTGTTTGAAGGTGCAAAAATTATATTTGCAAATGATGAAAGTTTGGATGTAAAAAACAAAATTTATGTAGCAAGGTACACAAGTATCACAGGAACTTCTACACCAGTAATTACATTAACTGAAGCAGAAAACGGATTAGTTTTACCTGACGAACAAACCACAGTATTAGGTGGTTACAACTATATAGGAAAAACATTTTGGTTTGATGGATTAGAATGGCTTCAAGCACAACAAAAAACAAATGTAAACCAGTCACCTTTATTTGACATAGTTGATGAGAATGGTATAAGCTTTAGTGACAGCACCATTTATCAAAGTACATCATTTACTGGCAACAAACTATTTGCTTATGGAATAGGGTCAGGTGTTGCTGATGCTGTATTAGGTTTTCCTATTAGGTATAGTGGAGTGAGTAATTTAGGTGATATAAGTTTTGATGTATCATTAAATAGTGCGACATTTGATTATGTTGAAGGACAAACTCCTATAACTCAAAAGGTAAACACAGGTTATGTTGTTAATTTTACAAGTCTTACAGAAACTAATAAACAATTAGGTTGGCAAACAGCAGTAGCAGAATCAAGACAATATCAGGTATTTAACTTTAATTATATTGCTCCCACACCAACAGAGTCACAACTATTTCCAAAACCTTTTGATATAATTTATTCGTCTTATCCAAACATAACAGAATTTGTCTGCGATATAGCTGCGAGCCCTATTAGTCAAACAGTTTGGCCAAATATACAAGTATATGTTAATAATGTTTTAATTGATGATAATGACTATACTGTTACAATTACAGATAATCAAACAATAATTGGATATAACCCACCTGATCCTTTAATAGATACACCTATTGAAATTTTAGTGTTAAGTGATCAGGTAAGTCAACATGCTTATTATCAGATACCGATTAATTTAAGCAATAATCCTTTTAATCAAGATGTAACAACTGTTAATGTTGGTGATATTAGAGGTCACTATCAAAGTATTTTTTATAATTGTCCTAACAGTTCAGGTGTTGTTTTTGGTTCAAATAATTATAGAGATTTGGGTAATGTGGTACCATATGGTAACAAAATTATTCAGAATAGTGCAAGTTTAGTATTGCCTGGTGTATTCTTACGAAAACAAAATCAAAATCTATTTAACTCTTTAATGTTTAATAGTAAAGAGTATATCAATTACAAACAGTTATTAATTGATACAATTAGTAGAATAGATTTTCAAAGATTAACTCCTGCTGCTATAATGCTGGACGAAGCATTAGATCAAATAGCATCAAGTAAAAATGAAGATGCTAGCTTCTTTTGGAGTGACATGCTTCCAAGCAAAGCCGCATTAAGAACCAATACATATACTTTTGCAAATAGTCTTGATACTAGTATCTACCCATTAGATAAAATTTATAATTATAGTGAAGCCAATTACAATGGAGTACTTGTTTATCTAACAAGAACAGATGACAACGGTACTTATACTGTACAACTTATAAGAAATCAAGATTATACAGTGAGTGAAACAGCACCAAGTTTGACAGTTACACTTGATTTACAACCTAATGATATAATTACCATTAATGAATATAATCAAACATATGGTAGCTATTGTCCAAATACACCAACTAAATTAGGACTTTATCAATCTTATATACCTACAGTTGTATATGATACAAGTTATCTTACACCAACATACTTTATATTGGGACATGATGGTTCTTATAATAAATTATATGGTGAAGTAGAAAATGGTCAATTAGTAGATTATAGAGACCAAGTTTTATTAGAATTTGAAAAAAGAATCTATAATAACATAAAGGTCAGTAATCAAATACCTGTTCCTTATACCGAGGTATTACCTGGATTTAGTCGAAACACAGATTATAGTTATGATGAAATATTACAAATTTATAGTGAAGGTTTTTTGAACTGGGTTGGACAAAATAGAATTGATTACAAAGTAAATTATTATTTGTCAAATAATCAGTTTACTTGGAATTATAACGAATCCAATAACAAAGTTAATAAAGAAGTATTAATGCAAGGTTATTGGAGAGGTATTTATAGATATTTTTATGATACTGATACCCCTGATACCACACCATGGGCAATGATTGGATATAGTAATAAACCTGATTGGTGGGAAACAAGATATGGTCCTGCACCTTACACAAGCGATAACTTGGTATTATGGGGAGATTTAGCAGCAGGGGAAAATTGGGGAGATATTGACCCAATTACTAATAGAGGGACTGTGCTACCACAGTATGTAAGACCTTCCTTGTTGCAAACATTACCAGTGGATAGCGAGGGCAATCTAGTAAGTCCATTTATATCCGTAGTAGGCAATTATGACTCACTTAGTTATAACAGACCGTGGCGAGTAGGTGACGGTGCACCTGCTGAAGCAAGTTATTTAAAAAGTAGCAGTTGGCCATTTGATTTAATGCGTATACTTGCATTAACTAAGCCAGCAGAATTTTTCAACTTATGTGTAGATGTAGACAAATATCGCTATAATAATACTTTTGGTCAATATCTTGTTGGTGATAGAAGTCATCTTATTGTAGATAATATACAAATTTACGGTAATGGTGTTGCTAAAAATAGTTATATTAATTGGATTGTAGATTATGAGAAACAATTTGGTATCGATGCTACAACCAACATTACTCAATTACTTTATAACCTTGATGTAAGACTTGCTTACCGTTTAGCAGGGTTCAGCGATAAAAAGACACTTAAATTCTATGTAGAAAAAGCTAGTGCAAATAGCAATAATAGTTCATTGTTGATACCAGATGAAAGTTATGCTATTTTATTATACGATAATCCACCTTTAGATAGAATTACTTATAGTTCAGTGATTGTTCAAATTGTACAAAATGGATTTAGAGTATACGGTAACAACCAAACAAAAGCATATTTTAAAACAGCCACACCTAAATTAAATGAGAATCAAAAAACAATACAGGTTTTGGATAGTAAAGTTAAGGTAGCAACAAATTATAGTACACAAGTTCAATATGTACCATATGGTACGCTATTCCCTAATATTCAAACATTAAGTCAGTTTTTATTAAATTATGGAAGTTACCTTGAACAACAAGGAATGACATTTGAAATTACAGAAGAAGGCACACAATTAAATTGGGATAATATGGTTCAGCAATTTCTTTACTGGTATCAATCAGGATGGGAAATTGGTAGCACTTTAAATCTCAACCCAAGTGCTAAAAATCTTACAATTGATAAGCCAAATTCTATTGTACAACCTTTAACAATACAAAACCAAAACTTTATTTTAAATCAAGATTTATACCCTATTCAATCACCAAACATTAATGTTGTTAGAAATCAAACAGTATTTAATGTAGCTGCACTAAATCAGGGTGATACGATTGCTTATGGTCAGTTTAACATGAGTGCATTAGAACATGGTATTATTTTTAATAATGTAACTGTGTTTAATGATACAATTTATAATTTAATTACAGGACTTAGACAAAACAGAATAGCTGTAAGAGGAATAAAATCAGCAGAATGGAACGGTACTGTTGATGCACAAGGATTTATTTTAAATCAAGATAATATAACTGAATGGCAACCAAGTATCAAATATACTAAGGGTGCTATTGTAAAATATAAAAGCAGGTACTATAGTGCTTTAAAAATTGTACCTGCTAAGTTAGAGTTTGATATTACTGATTGGATATTAACTGAGTACGATGAAATTCAAAAAGGATTGTTACCTAACCCAAGTACACAATCTTATGAAATGACATTGTATTATAATACTGATGAAGCAAACTTAGAACAAGACGCTGATTTATTGTCTTATAGCTTAATTGGTTTCAGACCAAGGGATTATTTAGCACTTGCTAATTTGACTGACACTACACAAGTAAATGTTTATAAAAACTTTATCAAAGGTAAAGGTACTGATGGCACTCTAAGAGCATTTAGTGGTGTAAACTTACCACAAGGCACAATTAAGTATGACCTTTATGAAAATTGGGCAATTAAGACAAGTGAATATGGTGGAGTATTAAACAATAACTTTGTTGATTTAAAACTTAATCAGAACTTATTAACAGGAAATCCTAGTATTTTTGGAATAACTGATGGTATATATACTGAAGGTGTGCAACAAGAGATTCCTTTATATTCAATTTTTAATTATGGTAGATATATCAATAACCCTAATATACTTGCTACGATACCAGACGATTTAACAATTACTAAACTACCTAATGCAGGATATGTAAATTTTGATGATGTTAAAGTTTATGCTTATAACTATTTAGGTTTACCTTCTGCTACAAGAGGTGCAATATCAACACCTATTACTGATTTGTATCTGGGTAACTATGTTTGGTTAGCTAATTATAGAGGCACTTGGCAAGCGTATACTCCTGTACCAATCGATCAAGTGGTGACTGTTTCAAATAATTTTGATGGTTCTGCTAATGTTGTCTTTTGTTGTGAACATAATTTACAGAAATATGATTTGATTGGTATAGTTAACTTTAATAGTTTGGTCGATAGCTACTATTCAGTAGCCTCTGTTGTTGATCCTTATACTGTTAGAATACTATTAACCTTAGCACCAACAACAATGACAATATCAGGTCAAGGCGTAGGTTATAAGTTACAATCACAAAGAATTACTCAACCTAGTGATATCGTAAATTTACCATTATTAAACACTGAATTTGTTAAAAACAAAGCTTGGGTTGATACTGCACAAAATGGTGAATGGGCCGTATACCGTAAGTCAATAAATTACCAATATGGTGCAGAACTAACTCAGAACGGTTCTGATACATATGGATCATCTGTTGCATATGGTAACAATTTAGGTTTCCTTGTAAGTGATAGTGGTTTAGGGCAGATATACAGATATGAACTTAATCCTTTAAGCCAAACATATAATCTAACTCAAACTATTACACAGGGTGTAGGGTTTGGAACCGATATTACATTTAAAAATAATACTGTGGTAATTAGTGATGGCAATACAAATGTTTATGTCTACACATTGGTTGTTAATCAGTTAGTAAACCAATTATTATTAGCACAAACAATCGCTGCACCAGGTAGTGTTACTTCTACTTGGGGAAGCAAGCTAGCATTGTCAGGAGATGCTAAATGGTTATATATAAACGATACTACTGATAATGATGTCTATGTTTATAAAAGATCAAATATTACAAACAAATATGAATATGTTACGCAAGTGTCAGAAGGTTTTGTAACGACAGAAGATTATGGTTTTAGTTTAGCAACCGATTATAATGGTGATAACTTATTTGTAGGTGCACCAGGAAAAGAATATGACGGTTCTACAGATAATTGGGGGTATGCTTACGCATATGATAGAACAGTTCAGAACTTTGAAAGTCAATACAATAGTTTTCCTGAAGTCCCACAAACATTTGGATTAGTATGGACTCCTTCAACAGTTACTACAACTGCTACAGCTACTAATAGCACAAATGACAGATTTACGGTAAGTTCTAGTGCTAGCTTAAATGTGTTTAGTCCAGTTGTCTTTAGTGGCTCGGTGTTTGGTGGTGTCAATACAATTACGGTTTACTATGTGTATAGCAAACCAACAGGTACGACCATAACAGTTAGTGATACAAAAATACACCAAGAAGTATTGGTTACACAAAACACAGGTGATTATATTGTTGTTGAAAGCACAGATAATTTAGTTGTCAACAGTCCAATATCATTTTATGGAAATGTTGGATCTAGTAACATTGTAGAAGGAACAGTATATTTTATTAAGTCACTAACGACTACGACAATAGACGGGGAAACAGTTCCAGCTATAACAATATCTACTACTTCAGGTGGTGCAACATTTAATATTGCAGATAGTGATGTTAATCTTACACTTGTTACTTTAGGTAGTGAATTACAACTTACAACAGCAGCAGGTTCCATGACTGTAACTCAGCAAAGTGAACTTGATGTTTATGTAAATGGAACACAGCTTAATGAAGGACAATATTTCGTTATAGGTTCTACAATATCTATTATACCTGACCTGCTAGCAGGTGATATCATAGCTGTTGGTGGTAGCAATTTTATATTGGCACAAATATTAACTTCAGGAAATACTCCAAAAATTGGAGTACACTTTGCTTATAGTAGTGATACAAACTTAAATGCTACTGAAGTTTTATTTGGTGCTCCTTTTGAAATTAATAGCGATGGAGATGAAGGTGCTGTCATTAGATATAGCAATGGTGGCAAAAAATACGGTCAAATTATAGGTACAAGTCCAACTAATGTTGTTACACCTGTAACTATATTGTTGAATGGTTATAAAGTTGTTATACCTGCAGGCTATGCATCTACTGCCACTGAAACAATTAATAATGCTGGGATTACAAATGTACAAGCAATTGATAATAATGGATTCTTAACAATCTCAGTAGTTAATAATAATCTTACCGTACCAAACGATAAACTTACAATCACAGTAACTAATTCAACAGACTTATTTCAATTAGGTATTTTAGAGTATACTAAAACTCAACAAATTGAAAACCCTCATATTGAAGGATCAAGCCAATTTGGTTATAATCTCAAATTTGGTTCAGGCGATTCGTTTATTGTATCAGCTCCAACAGGTAATCGTTATGTAGCAACTACTTTTGATTTTACCGATGATGAAAATTTAGATAATGATACTATATTTGATAACAACTTCACCAGATGGGTAGATACATTCCCTAATGCAGGTGCAGTCTATATGTTTGATTATTTACCTGCATACAACGAAAGTTTATCAAATGTAAGTAACTTTGTATATGCTCAAAGCGTTGACGATTTAAATGATACCTATGGGGCTGAACCATATTATGGTAAAGCTCTAGCATTCAATGATTATACAGTTGGTATTGGTACACCTAATTTCAGCCCAACAAATGGTAATTTTGTTTATTATAGAAATACACAAGGCACTACAGATTGGTCTGTATTCCGTAGTCCTTTACCAGCAGTAGACATTGATGGTATAAGAAATGCTCAATTGTATAGTGCTATTACAAATAAAACACTTGTAAACCTAGATTATATCGATCCCTTGCAAGGAAAACTGTTGGGAGTTGTAAGGGAAAATATAGATTACATAAGTAACCGTGATCCTGCAGGATACAATAATGGTGCATCAAAAACAAATATAGCATGGGGACCTGCACAAGTTGGAAGTATTTGGTTCAATACAAGCAATGTAAAGTTTGTTGATTATCATCAAAATGATATTGTTTACAACAGTAAATACTGGGGCACAGTATTTCCTGGTAGTGAGGTAGTAGTTTGTTCATGGATCGTAAGTAATGTAACTCCTGACTTATATGAAGGACCTGGCATACCATTTAATACTATAAATTATAGCGTTGAATATGTCGTTAATAGTAGTGGAACTCTTACACCATTGTATTATTATTGGGTAAGAAATACTGGTATTGTGTTTGAAAAAACTGGAAAAACATTAAGTGACACAATTTTAGAACAATACATTATAAGCCCTCTAGGTTCAGGTATAAGTTATTTTACACCATTACAAAGTAATGCTTTTGCTTTATATAATTGTGGTAGCGATATAAACAGTAATGATACAGTATTTCATTTAGGTTTTTCTACAAGTGATAACAATAATGAAACACATAATTTATACTCTTTAATAAGAACAAATTATGCTGATGATTTCTTACCTGGATTCCCTACTCCTCAAATAGGAATAACTGAACCAATATCACTTTATGATAGAATGCTTGATAGTTTAGCAGGTGTAGATGAATCAGGTCAGGTTGTGCCAGATCCTTATTTACCTAAACCGGTTCAATCAGGTATATTAGCTAGACCAAGACAAAGCTTTTTTTATAATAGATTTTTGGCTTTAAAAAATTATTTAACTTATGCTAACCAAATACTAGCTGAATTTCCTATTGCCGAATATAGAACTTCAACATTTTTAAATACATACGGTGATGATTATGACACAAGATTATATTGGTCATATATTAATTGGTGGGCACCTGGATACAATAACAATACTAAATCAGCATTGCAAGTTGACTTTTATTATCAACTTGAAACAATACCTGCAACAGAAGGATTAATAGTTACTGTAAAAACAAATAGTGCTGGTAAAAAAGAAACCTATATATACGAAAATGGTTTATGGGTTAGGATTGGATTAGAAAACGGTACAATTGAATTTAGTAGTAAACTTTGGGACTATTCTGAAGGTAAGTTTGGATTTGGCGACAATTTCTTTGATACAACACCTTTTGACGAGTATCCAAGTAAAGAAACTAGATTTATTATTAGAGCTTTAAACGAGCAAATTTATATTAATGAGTTGTTGATATTTAGAAACAAGAGCCTGATATTATTATTTGAATACATTTCAAGTGAAACCATTGAATCACAAAATTATTTACCATGGTTAGATAAAACTTCTTTGGTAGATGTTAGTCATACACTAAGAGAATTAATACCTTATAGAGTATTTCAAACTGATAATCAACCTTTCTTACAAGGATATATAAATGAAGTTAAACCTTACCATGTAGTGATTAAAGAATTCTTGTTTAAGTATACAGGTACTGAAGTATATCCTGGTGACATTACAGACTTTGATTTACCTGCTTCATATAGTAACTCCACAGAACAATTTATTACCCCTGAATTAGTTTACGATTCACCTAGTGGAGTAAATCAATTTTTACCAACAAGTCCAGTATGGGAATTACCTGAATATAAACAATGGTTTAATAATTATGGATTAAAATTAGAAACAATTTATGCCTATCCTGTTTGCAAGTTAACAAGTTACATAAGTACCAACAGTAGAAGTTTTTCAGTTGACAATGCTTGGGGATTACCTATTAATGGAAATATATTAATTGGTGAAGAAATTATAGCATATTCTACAATTGACAGAGAGCGTGGTATATTAGATGGTATTTCTAGAGGTATTCGTGGAACAGCTATTGTTGCTCATAATCCTGGTATAACATTACTAATGGACTTGCCTCCTGTAACAGTTTTAAATGGTTCAAGAGGGTATTCTGGTGTTCCTAAAGTTACTGCATACATCAATACTTCTGTATATCCTGAACCTAGAACAGTTGCACAGCTACAGGCTAATATGAGTTTGGATAGTGTTTTAAGTATTACTTGCCTAGATCCAGGTGAAGGTTATGTAGTTGCACCAGAAATTATTATCGAACCATCTATTATTGTAACATTTGATAGTTCTAATGTGAATATTTCTAACAATACTGTAAATCTTCCAAATCTGTTATTACAAACAGGTGATTTAATTAAGTATGTTGTAGGAGAAAATTCAACAAAAATAGAAGGATTATTTAACAACCAATGGTACTATATCAAAGTAATTGATGCGCTAACAAACACAATAGCCTTTTATTATAATTATAGTGATAGCTTCTTAGACAGAGACCGAGTTGATTTATATACTACTGGTACTGGATCAAATCAAACATTACAGTTAGGAGCAAAAGCTGAAGCGTTTGTTTGCTCTCAACCTACCAGAGAAAATATTTTAACACTTAGATATGATAGAACTAGTTATAATAGTAGAGTAACAGATTGGACTCCTGGAACTTTTTATGGTTCATTTTATACTGGTTTGTATAATAACAGCCAAAGAATAGCTAGCTCAAGTATATTATTAGACAGCGAAATTCCCCCTATTAATTCAATTTTAGCGAGCGCACAAGGTGCACCATTCGAAATTCTAAATGTTACAGATGTAACCGAAATTACTTGGGATACTAGAACTAGAACAGTTTTACAAACAATTGGTATTGTTTTGGGGTACGATAGCGAACCTTACGATTTAACACTTTATGATAGTAGCGTAATAGGTGGTATTGTGTTAAGTAATTATAGCACTGAAACAGATGGTGGAGGTACATTAGGCTTCTATGTAGGTATGCCAGTTAAATTTACAGGTTTAGGATTTGGTGGTATATTGGTTGATACAACATATTATGTATATGAGGTTGTAGATGAAATTACATTTACTATTGCAGATGAATTCGGGGTTCCTGTATATCTAACAAATTATACTCCAAGTCCAGGGGAAACACCATTAACTTGTGTACCAGGTAACCTAACAAATACCACAGTGGTAGAAATTGATTATCCATATATACAAGAAGTTACTGCTACAACAGGGACAACTAATGTTATTACGACCCCTAAAACAACAAATACAAATGGAACAACATTATTTTATTTAGGTAATCCTATTACATTTACAGGCGCTGTGTTTGGCGATGTTATTGAAAATCAAATATATTATGTTACCACTATTATTGATGATGAACATTTTACAATGTCAACTAAAACTGATCCTATAACTACAACAGTTTTAGAAACATATTCGGCTAATAATAGAATTCTAGTCAATAGTACAATAGGATTTTCGACAAATGATCCTGTTATTTTCAATCAAATGACAGTTGCTAATGTAGACACTACAAGTTTTGGCAATATTACTAGCGGTACTACTTATTATGTAGCTAATGTTGTAAGTCCAACTCTCATGACTGTAAGTACAGTTATAAATGGTGGTGAATTAACTTTAACGAATCAGGCTGCAGGTACAGGAACACAAGCAACTGTTACGAATCAAAAAGATACAGCAGAATTAAGCACTGCAACAGGATCAATGACATTGACAATTGGTGATCCAATAAGTCCAGGTCAAATAAATGGACAGCAGTTTAGTTTTTATCCAACATCATCTGCTTTCCCAGACCTAATAGGCACGGTTGGTAATTTAATTAGTAGACAAGTTTTAAATGTGCAAAATACATCTAATGGATATGTTTCAATAAATTCATCGGATGATGGTACAACTAACTTTTATCAAGGATTACCATTGACTTTTGATGATAACATTGGAAATCTTGTTGCAGGTACAGTATATTATGTAGATACAATAGGAACAATATCTACTACAGCATCATCAACTTCAAGCGCAACCAATCGATTTACATGTGGAAGTACTGATGGTTTTTATCTTGATATGCCAGTTACATTTACAGGTACACCATTGGGAGGTACTGAGAATTTAATAACTTACTATGTTAAATCTATTCCTAATAGTACACAATTTACAGTATCTACAACAAAAGGGGGATCAACATTAGTATTAACAACTGACACTGGTTCTGTAACTGTAAATGGTCAACCTTATGTTACTTTAATGGATAACCTAAGCACTCCAGTTGATCCAGGTAATTCTACATATGTAGTTAGTAATATAACAATTGCTAGCCCAGGTGTTATAACAGTATCAGCAGAAGCTCCAGCGAATAACCATACAGTAAAATTTATTGCAAATGGTGCAACATTACCCCCACAAATTACTGAGGGGGCAACTTATTATGTAGTAAACAGAACAAGCACAACATTTGAAGTATCAGGCACAGAAGGTGGTTCACCAATCAATACAACAGGATCTTTTAGTGGATCACCTTTCGTTATTGATACTACTGATATTAATATTGTACAAGATGCTGCTATTACTATTGACAATTTAGGTACAGCTACTTTTGATGTAAGTTATATTTTAGGTGGGTATAGAGTATTGGTACAAAATGGCGGATCAGGTTACATGGTAGACAATACCATAACAATTACTGGAGCCAGTTTAGATGGAACTACACCTGAGAATAATTTAGTGATGACTATACAAAATGTTGATAATAATGGGACTTTAATTAATACTCCAATATCGGCTGTTATTGTATCAGGAACTCCTAATGAAGTTGTTGATAGATACTATGCAAAAGTTGTTTCTGCTAATTCTGTACAATTATATTATGATTCATTGTTACAAGTACCTGTCCCTAGTAGTGAATTTAATTATGTAGGTCAGGTTACTACTTCTGTTAGTGCTACAACAACAGGTACTAATAGAATTACTGTTGCAGATTCAACATTATTTCAAGCCAATGATATCGTAGTGTTTAGAGGAGAAACATTTGGTAATATTCAACCTAATATTTCTTATTATGTATTAAGTACTCCAACACCAACTACAATTACAATTTCTACAGAACCTAACGGATCAGTATTTGCCTTAACTTCAGCCACTGGAAGCTGTGCATTAACTATGTCAGGTGATTATGCTTTCTTACCTGAACCATTCTATTTTGATCAAAGTATTGTAAAATACAACGGTAAACTTTATGAATGTATTATAAGCAACAATGATGATTACTTTGTAATAGGCAAATGGTTATTATTACGAAGTGACGATAGAAAGTTAAATGCTTTAGATAGAATAATAGGTTATTATGATCCTACATCAAATATGCCTGGTATTGATTTGACACAGCTAGTAGCAGGAGTGACCTATCCTAATGGTACTTATTTAGGTAATCCATTTGCGCCTGAAGATGAATATATTTTAGATACCATACTTACTGATTTACCATTTTATCCTACTGAAATTGATTGCATAAGGGCTATTTGGAATGGTTCACAATATTATGTAGCCTCAAATACACCAGAATATTCAGCTATTTTAATAAGTGCTGATATACAAAGTTGGGCAATAGATAAAATAAGTAATAAAAATTTATTAGTTACTGATTTAATTCAAAGTCCTGAATATTATGTAATGACCTCAACTAATGCTGCTACACCTATACTTATTAGTCCTGATGGATTAAATTGGGTGTCTACTGGGGCTTACACCCCTTATGGTAATGAACCATATGATTCTAATAATTACGATGTAACTAGTTTAATTGTTGAAAGTAATAGCTTAAATGCAGTAACATATTATAACAATAGATATGTCGCTGTTGGTGAAAACATAGTCAGCGCAGTTGATGGTATTGTTTGGGCAGAAGTTTATAGAAATCCAACAACATTAAGTAATACTTTAAACGATGTTGTCCGTGCTTCTACAAATTTTTACCAAGGTTATATAGCAGTAGGTGGACAACAAGAGGTTGTTTCTGGAAGTGGTACAGCAATACCTATAATAGAAAACAGGGCAGTGGTTGTTTTGAGTGATGATGGAGTAAATTGGACAAAACTAGGACTCTACATTATCGATAGCTATTTTAATGCTGTCGGATATAACAATAATTTTATTGTGGCAGTAGGTAATAATAGTTATATCTATACTTCTACTAACGGTTCAAACTGGGTACAGCGTTATGGCTCAGGTTTAAACAATGTAAGTTTAAGAGATATTGTATGGGCTAATGAATTATTTGTAGTTGTTGGGGATAAAGACCCCATCACACAACAAGGTACAATTCTAACATCTATCGATGGCGTAGGCTGGTTACCGCAATTCAGCAATATATCCAATAATCTTAATAGTGTCAGTTACGATAATACAAATAATATTTTTGTAGCGGTTGGTGAAAATAATACGATTATTACAAGTACGAATGGTACAGTTTGGACAGGTGAACCAGTATTTTTAACAACACCAAGTGTATATGATGTACAAGGTGGATCGTTTACTGATGGTTACGCCCCAGAAGAATTAGTAGCAGGTGTTGTAACAGATAACTTGTCAATGATTGTTAAAACAAGAGCTGGAACAAATTGGTTAGCTGAACCTTTGTTATCTACCCCAGGATATGAACATGTTGGTTATGAAACTGTAAGTAATATAATAGAACCTACAGTTGGGCAAACTGAATTTAGTTTTGATAATGTGATTCAAAATCCATTGCAAATTATTGTGTACGATGTTGATATGTCAGTACCATATGGTTTAGGAACACAATTGTATGAAGGGATAGATTATACAATAACCAGTTGGATGACGAAAACTATCACACTAAACACTTCGTTAGCACCTAACCATAGTTTAAGAATTGATGTATATGCTGTTGGGAATGGAGACCAAATTGTTCAAACAAATAGTTTACATACTCCATTAAGATTTAATACATTACTTGGGACAAGCGAAATGTACTTAAATTGTAATTATACAGGTACAAAATCTGATGGATCTGGCGTGTTTCAACCTAATTCTACAAGTGTTTGGTCTAGTCCAATTGTATATTATAACGGTAACCCATTAATTTATGGTATTACAACAGATGTTACCGCTACTGAGTCTATTACAAATTACTTAACTTGTGTATCCACTTCAGGTATGAATGTTAATGATCCAATCATGTTTACTGATACAACATTTGGAAACATCGATCATGGAACAACATATTATATTGCTGCCGTTGTAGATGGAACTAGATTTACAATTAGTACAACATTGGCTGGTCCTGTTATGACACAAGTTGATGCTATTGGTGGAATGAATTGTATTACAAATGATTTTGCATTTGCTCCTATACCTGACAGTATACAGGCTAGAATCTTGTTTGCTAATACCTATAATGATGCTGCTAGTGTTATCGGCACTTCAACAAGCGCATCTAATAATGCTATAACTGTTAGTTCTACAGCTTCGTTTGCTGCAGGTCAACAAGTTATTTTTACAGGGACAACATTTGGTGGTATAGCGTCAGGAAGAATCTATTATGTTTTAAATATTTTAAATGGTACAGAGTTTACAATAAGTCAATCAATTGGAGGTCCAGAGTATTCATTAACAAATGCTTCGGGAGAAATGACTGTTACTGTAGATGGTCCAGACCATGATTATATTAATGTTGTTGTGTTTGGAGAAACTCAACCTTTACAATATAGTGCAACTTTCCCAATAGCTGAAACATTTACAGGTGACGGTGCAACTACTGTGTTCGCCTTAACAAATGCATTGTCCGTTGATAACGCTACTAATGCTATTGTAGAAATTAATGGATTAAGGGTTGACACAATAGATTATTCAATCAGCTTAGTTACAAATGACATAACTTTCACTGTTGCTCCTGCACTTAATGATAATATAGTAGTTACAACATTCGGAGATACTGAAAGACAACAATTCGTCACTGACAGGTTTACTGGATTAAGTGTTGGGAATATTATTAACATTTCAAATAGCAGTCCTCCATTATTAACATTTGGAACACCACATGGCTTACCAAATTCTGTACCTTCAACTTCGAACCCGTCAATTCGAATTGATGGTATAGATGGAGCTATACAGCTTAATAACAATGTTTATTACTATCAGTATGTTAACGGCACGAGTATTTACCTGTACAACTCCCCATATGATTCAACACCAGGAGCAGTCAATGATCCTGTTGATGGATCAACATTATCAACATATTTAGGTAATGGTTGGGCTTGGGTAGATGCTCAGTTCACGCTTACAAATACTTTACAGCAAAGCAATACCGATAGATTATGGGTAACAGTTAATGGTCAACGAATTAATAGTGATGGTTTATTTGTAAATCCAAATAACAATCTTACTATACTTTCGACAGTAACAAGTACTGATATAGTACTAGTAACAAGTATGATCCCAACATCAACACCAAATGAAGTTACTTATATTAATCAAGTTGATAAAAATAGTATTCCTACTGTATATAGAGCAAATAATAATTGTGTTACATGGTTATCACAAGAATTATATGATACTGATGATGAAATTCATTTATATGATGTAAGCAAAGTTGTGGATGTAGCTATACAAAACAATACAGTTAGTGCTACAAATACAGTTGGTGTAGTAGGAGATAGAAGATATATAACATCTGTCGTTGTTTATAACAATACAACAAGTAGCACTGTAGCAAGCTCAAATTATGAACTTACTATAGTAAGTTTAGCACCTGTATTAGTTTTTAGCGGTGGTGTGAGTCCAGGAGATAGTGTAACATTAACAGTTACTTTTGGAAATACAATTAGTATAAATGGTGAAAAAATCAGATTCTCTAATGTTGACTATGTTGGTAATACTGTTTCAGGATTACAAAGAGGCATAGATGGAACCGGGGTACAGACATACCATCCATTATACGCTACTGTTTATAGCTATATTCCTACTAACTTGTTAGATGAGAGCTATTACAATTTAACATGGAATTCTAATAATTATAATGTAGTAGAGGGCGATCCATTACAAATAAGTACAACTAATGCTGCCCTATTCTTAAATAGCCCTAATACTTGAAAGATAAATAAGAAATGAACGGTGAAAATGAACAAAAAGTAGAGGAAAAGGCTGAAAAACCAAATGAACATGCTGGTTTTTATTTTAGTTCCTTTATCAAAATTACTGATCCTGATACTAACGAAGTAATTGTAGAAATGCGGGGCGATAACTAATGTCAATTATTAATTTAGCTTTTAAAGTTGATGGCTTTCTTAAGATTTATGATCCCAATAATGGTGAAATATTTGTGGATAAAAAGAATGCTATTAATTATGAAAATATGAGTGAGGCTATCGCAGCTACACTAAGTTCTAGAGGTTATGGTGAAATATATCTTATGGCGTTTGGTAATGGCGGGGCAAGTGTAGATGATACCGGGGTTATTACTTATTTACCCCCTAATGTAACAGGTCAAAATGCTGCACTATATAATCAAACTTACGAAAAGATTGTAGATGACACAAGTGTTTTTAACTTGGACCCTACAAGAAATAAGATGAGTATAAGTCATACTGTAGGAAAAGTTTACACCGATATACTTGTTCAATGCTTATTAGATTACGGTGAACCATCTGGTCAGTCTGCTTTTGATAACAGCACCCAAACTAACGGTGAGTTTGTGTTTGATGAATTAGGATTATTAGCAAATTATGGTACAGATAGCGAAGGTTCGCAACTTACGAGACTTTTAACACATGTAATTTTTCATCCTGTCCAAAAATCTTTAAACAGACAAATTCAGATAGATTATACAGTCAGGATACAAAGCTTAACTAACTTGGTAACAATTTAAGATAAATAAAACATAGAGATTAGCGGAGATTTTCAATGGCTTATACAATTATCAGAAGTGATGGTACAACTCTAACAACCATCCCTGACGGCACAATTAATACAGGGAGTACATCGTTGGGTCTTCCTGGTAGGAATTATGCAGGTTATGGACAAACTTTAGACACTAACTTTGTTCACCAGTTAGAAAGTTACGCAGATTCTACTCCTCCTCCAAATCCTCTAAGAGGTCAGCTTTGGTTTAACACTAGTAGTAACACTTTATATGTTTGTCCAGCAGATGGTACAAGCAATGCAGGTGCATGGTTAGCGTTAACATCAACTAGTAACGGTGGAGGAGCAACCTTTGGTAGTGTATCAGTAACAGGAAATCTCTCAGCAGCAAATATTAGTACAGGTAATCTAACAGTTACAAATCAAATTACAACTACTGGATTATCTGTTTCGGGAAATGCTAACATTGCATTAGCTAATATAACGACAGCAATTATAGGTACAGCTAACACACAATTAATTACAACAGGTGCCAATACTACAGCAGGAAACATATTTGGTACATGGACATTGACAGGTGGTTCTTCAGGAAACAGTCTTATTGTAGCAAATGGTAATATCTATGCAACTGGTGTAAGAACAGATAATTATTATTATGCTAATGGAAGCCCATTTAATCCTAGTGGTACATACGGTAATAGTAATGTAGCAACATATTTACCAACTTATACAGGTACTTTACAGCCAAGTAGTGTTACAACCTCTAATATTTCAGGTGGCGGTACAATCAATGGTATATGGACATTGGGTGTAGGTGCTAGACTACAAGCGACTTACGCTGACTTTGCAGAAAGATTTGAAGCTGATAATACATATGAACCAGGTACTGTAGTAGAATTGGGCGGTGATAAAGAAATTACATCAGTCAAGTATGATTTAAGTGAAGATGTATTTGGCGTTGTTTCAAACACAGCTGCCTATATATTGAATGCAGGAGCAGGAGATGATGACACACATCCAGCTATTGCTGTTAGTGGTAGAGTCCAAGTCAAAGTCATAGGGAAAGTGCAAAAAGGTAAAAGACTTGTAAGCGCAGGAAACGGTACAGCTAGACAAGCAGATCAGGGTGAAGCTAATGCATTTAATACTATTGGTAGAGCATTAGAAGATAAGCTTGACAATGGATTA
>Ga0129333_10001124_pt1 | contig 23882 bp, 25 predicted proteins | sample CPB6_08_DNA_FD_94474 | JGI IMG/M metagenome (GOLD analysis project Ga0129333, IMG submission 94474) | Freshwater to marine salinity gradient microbial communities from Chesapeake Bay, USA - CPBay_Sum_0.6_0.8_DNA | ecosystem: Environmental > Aquatic > Marine > Coastal | place: USA: Chesapeake...
GGTGGTGCTGCTGGATCACTACGACAACGCGGCCTCGGGTGGCACCATGGACACCACCGCGGTGCTGGCCGAGGTGCTGCGACAGGGCCTGAAGGACGTGGCCTTCTTCGCCATCTTCGACCCGCAGGTGGTGCGCGAGGCCATGGCCGCCGGTGTGGGTGCGCGTGTGCGGCTGCAGGTGGGCGGCAAGCTCGCCATGCCGAAGATGCCGCATCGCAGCGAGCCGCTGTGGCTGGAGGGCACGGTGAAGACGCTGTCGGCCGGCAAGTACCGCTGCAAGGGCCCGATGAGCGCGGGCGCAAGGCAAGACATGGGGCTGGCGGCGGTCATCGACACCGGCGCGGTCGAGGTGGCGCTGATCTCGCGCCATGTGGAGCCTTTCGATGTGAACGCGCTGCTGACGCTGGGCATCGACCCGATGCAAAAGCGCTTTGTGGTGCTCAAGAGCCGCGTGCACTGGCGCGCCGGCATGGGCCCGATGGCACGTGCCATCGTCGAATGCGCGGGCGCGGGGGCCTGCACCTCTGACTATTCGGAGCTGAAGTTCGAGCGGCTGCGCCGGCCCATCTACCCGCTGGATGCGAGCGCGGCGTGGTCGCCGCGCTGAGCTGACTTCGCTCACCGTCGCCGCCGTGCTGCGGTGGCAGACTGCCTGCAGGCCGCAGCGTCCCTTGCTGCGGCGCTGCTGTGCGGCTGCGATGCCGCGGGGAGTCTGCATGGGCTTGATTCATCGTGGTCAGCGCCTTCGGCGTCGCCATCATGGCGTGGCGGTGGTGGAGTTTGCGCTGATCCTGCCGGTGTTCCTGCTGCTGGTGCTGGGCGTGGTGGAGCTCAGCGTGATGTTCCACGACCAGGCGGTCATCACCAACGCCAGCCGCGAGGCTGCGCGCGCCGGCGTGGTGCTGCGCAAGCCCAAGGCCTCGGCCGACGAGATCCGCGACGTGGCAGTGCGCTACGCGCAGGCCTACCTGATCTCGTTTGACCGCCAGCAACAGCCACCCAAGGTCTCGGTGCCCTCGGGGGTGGGCGGTGACTTCGGCGCGCCGCTCACGGTGACCGTGTCGTACAGCTACACGCCGCTGGCACGGGTGCCCTTCCTGGGATGGCTGTCGCAGCCGGTCACCCTGTCGGCCACCACGGTGATGAACAATGAATGAGCCGGTGTCTTGCGGCCTGCGCAACACGGGGCTGCGGCGGTACCGCCTGGCAAAGCCGCATCTGCACAGGTGCGGGCGGCAGGATCAGCGCGGCTCGGTCTCGGTGCTGTCGGCACTGTCGCTGCTGGCGCTGGTGGGCATCGGTGCCCTGGCGGTGGAAGTGGCCACGCTGACGGTGGCACGCAACGAATTGCAGAACGCGGCCGATGCCACTGCCATGGCGGGTGCCGCCTGCCTGGCCGCACGCACCGAATGCGGCAACGCCACCCTGCGCAAGCCTGACTGGGACACGGCCACCGCGCGCGCGCTGGCCTTCGTGCCGAACAACACGGTGCAGGGCAAGGCGCTGGCCCATGGCAGCGTGACGCCCGGCTACTGGAACATGCTGGGCGCCGTGGCCGACCTGCAGGCCACCACCATCGCGCCCACCGATTACGACTACCCGGCGATCCGCGTCACGCTGTCGCGCGAGCCGGGTGTCAATGGTGGCAGCCTGGTGCTGCCGCTGGCCTACCTGTTCGGCGTTCAGAGTGCCGTGATGCGGGCCTCGGCGGTGGCGGTGTTGTCGCATCCCGGCACGGCCCTGCCTTCCACGGTGTTCCCGGTGGTGATCTCGCGCTGCATGTACGAGACCTACTGGGATGGTGCGACCGGTACCCCCAAACTGGCCACCGCGACCACGGTGCCCGGCCTCAGCCTGCCGCAGGTGGTGGGCGAGCCCTACCGCTTCAAGATCACCTCGTCCTACAGGGCCGGCCCCTGTGCGGCCGGTCAGTGGACTTCGCTTGGCGTGGACAACAACAGCGCGTCCTTCCTGCGCACGCTGATCGGCAGCGGCAACCCCGCAAACCTGAGCGTCGGTGACCTCGTGTGGGTGCAGCCCGGCAGCCAGACCACGCTGTACGGCGATGTGAACCGGTGCAGCGAGGCCGGCAACCGGCAGTGCGCTTACGTGATGGTGCCGATGGTCGAGCAGGTCAGCACCCATGTGTACGCGCCGATCCTTGGCTTTGCCTGCCTGCACATCCTTTCGGCGGCGGGCGGCAGCGACAAGTCGATCGTCGTGCAGATGAGCGCCGATGCGGCGCGCTGCCCGCGCACGGGATCCGGGGTCGGCCCCAACTACGGCATCACGCTGCCGCCGAGGCTGGTGCAGTAAGGCCGCGGACGGGCTGCCGCGTGTGGTGCGCGCCGGGTCAGCTGCCGCTGGCGGCAAGGATGGGCACCAGCACCCGCACCGCACGGATCGCGGGTGGGCCCATCAGCACCACCAGCAGGCCCGGAAAGATGCACAACACCAGCGGCAGCAGCAGCTTCACTGGCAGCTTGCCGGCGGTCTCCTCGGCCAGCAGACGGCGTCGCGTGCGCAAGGCGGCTGCGTGCACCCGCAGCGCATCGCTGACGCGGGTGCCGAAGCGGTCGGCCTGGATCAGCGTGGACACCAGCGTGGCCACCTCTTCCAGCCCCACACGCAAGGCGAGGTTGCGCAAGGCCTCGGCCCGCGAGGCGCCGGTGCGTAACTCCAGCGCCAGCAGACCCAGCTCTTCGGCGAGCGCCGGGCTTTGCAGGGCGATGTCGCGCGACACCCGGTTGATGGCGGCATCCAGGCCCAGGCCTGCCTCCACGCACACCAGCATCAGGTCAAGTGCGTCGGGAAACGCCTCGAGCAGGGCGCGCTGGCGTCGGCTGGTGCGCCAGCGCAGCCAGGCGTCGGGCAGCCAGTAGCCGACGGCAGCCAGCAGCAGTGCCACGGCCAGCACCGTGGGCGGCTGCGCCGCGGCCCCGCGCACCGCCACCCACACCAGCCAGCTGCCCGGCAACGCAAAGGTCAGCAACGCCTTCAGCGCAAAGTGCAGCAGCGGTGCCTGCGGGTCGCGCAGGCCCGCCATCAGGAAGCGCCAGCGCAGCGCGAAGGCCTCCCACGGACGGCCCGCAGGTGCGTCCGCCAGGGCCGGCAATGCCAGCGTGGCCAGCCGGGTGGCGCCCGCGCGCAGCCAGCCGGGCCAGGCCCACTGCGGCAGCCGGAACGGTGCATCGCGCGCGGAGGCGCCGCGCGCCTGCTCGCGCAGGTCCTGCAGGCGCTGCTGCAGCGGGCGCTGCATCCAGCGCGTGATCGCCAGCCAGGCGATGGCGGCGCTGCAGACAAAGACGATGGCAAGAAACAGTCGCGTCGCAATCATGTGTTCGTCCAGGCTCGTTGTGTCAGGCTCCGCTGGAGCAGGCGGTCAGATCCGGATGCGCACCATGTGCCACATCCAGGCCACGCCCAGCACCATCAGCAGCAGTGCGATGCTGGTGATGCGCAGGCCCAGCGGGTCCTGCCACAGCGTGGATACGAACTCGCGGTTGACCGCCAGCAGCGCGACCGTCAGCACGAAGGGCAGGGCCGTCAGGATCCAGGCTGAAGTGCGGCTTTCGGCGGCCAGCACATGGATCTGCGCGCGCAGGCGCTGGCGCTCACGCATCAGCGCCGCCAGCGACTGCAGCACCTGCGCGAGGTTGCCGCCGGTCTGCGACTGCAGCAGCACGGCTGCCACCAGGAAGCGTGCGTCCGCACTGTCGATGCGTTCGGCCAGGTGCGTCAGTGCCTCGCCCGTTCCCGCGCCGTAGTGCATCTCGTCGAACACCCCCCGGAACTCGCGGGCGATCGGCTGCGGGCCTTCGGTACCCGCCAGCAGCAGTGCGCTGCTGAAGGCATGGCCGGCCTGCATCGCGCGTGCGATCAGGTCGAGCGCATCGGGCAGCTGCATGGCCAGGCGCTGCAGGCGTTGCAGCCGCTGGTGCTGCGTCCATGCAGGCCAGACCACCGCGCCTGCCAGCGCGGACAGCAGCACCCAGGCCAGCGGTACGCCCAGCAGGGCGGCAGCGAGCGCGGCCAGCGCGGCCGTGCCGAGCGTGGCACCGGCGAGGCTGCCCAGGGTCCAGGGCAGGCCCGACTGGACCAGCAGCGCGTCGGCATGCCGCGTCCAGCCCAGGCGTTGCAGGCGCATGTGCAACCAGGGAAAGCGGCTCAGGCGCCGGGTGCGCAGCAGCGGTGCATCCGTCGGCTGCGAGTCGGGGCCCCCCAGTGCCTGCAGCCGCTGCTCGAGGCGGCGCGCCGGGCGGCCAAAGCGCGCCTGCCACAGGCTTAACAAGGCCTGCACCAGCAGCAGCGCGGCAACGAAGGCACTCAGCAGGAACAGGCTCCAGGTCCAGTCCGTGCCGCCGGACAGACGGTTCCAGAATTCAGCGGCACTCATGTGTCCACCGCCGCGGGATCGAACAGGGTGTCGGCCAGCGCGATGCCGCGCCGGCGCAGCCGCTCGGTAAAGCGTGGCCGGATGCCGGTGGCGCGGAAGCGCCCGGTCACTGCGCCGTCGGGCCCGAGGCCCGTTTGCTCGAAGCGAAAGATTTCCTGCATGGTCACCGTGTCGCCCTCCATGCCCGCGAGCTCCTGCACGCTGACGACGCGGCGCTGACCGTCCGCAAGCCGCGCCACCTGCACGATCACCGAGATGGCGGCACCGATCTGCTGGCGCAGCATCGGGGGACCTGCCTCCATGCCCGACATCCCCAGCATGTGCTCCATGCGGGTGATCGCGTCGCGCGGGCTGTTCGCGTGGATGGTGGTCATCGAGCCGTCGTGGCCGGTGTTCATCGCCTGCAGCATGTCCAGCACCTCGGCACCGCGCACCTCGCCGACGATGATGCGGTCGGGCCGCATGCGCAGGCTGTTGCGCAGCAGGGCGCGCTCGCTCACCTCGCCCTGGCCCTCGATGTTCGGCGGACGTGTCTCGAGGCGGATCACGTGCGGCTGCTGCAGCTGCAGCTCGGCGGAGTCCTCGATGGTGACGATGCGCTCGTCGTGCGGGATGGCCGAAGACAGCACGTTGAGCAGGGTGGTCTTGCCGCTGCCGGTGCCGCCCGAGATCAGAAGGTTCAGCCGCGCCCGCACCAGGCCGGACAGCAGGGTGGCCATGCCGCGCGTGAGCGACTGCAGCTCCACCAGCCGGTCCAGCCCGATCGGGGTGCGCGCAAAGCGCCGGATCGACAGCACGGGGCCATCGACCGCCAGCGGCGCGATGATGGCGTTGACGCGCGAACCGTCGGGCAGGCGCGCATCGACCATGGGGCTGGACTCGTCGATGCGGCGGCCCACCTGCGACACGATGCGGTTGATCACCCGCATCAGGTGCGCCGCGTCGTCGAAGCGAGCTTCGGTGGCCTGCAGGCGGCCGGCCCGTTCCACGTACACCATGGCGGGCCCGTTCACCAGCACATCGGACACCTGCGGGTCAGCCAGCAGCGGCTCGAGCGGGCCGAGGCCCAGCATTTCGTGCCGGATCTGCGCGGCGATCTCGCGGCGCTCGGACTGGTTGAGCGCGATGCGGCGCTCGTCCAGCAGGGCCTCGGTCATGCGCGCGAGCTCCGACTGAAGCCGCTCGGGCGGCAGCGACTGCAGGGCAGCGAGGTCGGCGCGTGCGACGATCTCGCGGTGCAGTTGCGCGCGGATGGGGTCGAGGTGTTCGCGCGCGTTCATCCGGGATGCCTTGTCTGCGGCAGGGCATGGCCGGCACTGTCGGCGCCGCTTCGGCGCGCAATGGCGCCGGCGGGTCGCGGCAAGGTCTGCGCCAGCGGCTCAGGCTCCGCAGTCCTGCGGCCCAGCAGGCGGTCGAACCACGCAGCAGGCCGTGGTGCGCCAGCGCCCGCCACCTGGTCGGCCAGCGGCCGCAGTGCGCGAACCAGCGGGCTGGAGGGCCGCCACTGCGCCAGCAGCAGCCCGGCATTCAGCGACTCGCGCAGCTCCTCGTCGCGGGCGGGCAGGGTGTGCACCGGGCGCAGGCCGGTGACCGAGCTGATCTCGCGTGGTGTCAGGTCGCCGGCGCGGTCGAAGCGGTTGAGCACCAGCTGCAGGCGCGGCTCGGTGATGCCGAGATCGGCCAGCGCCTGGGCGATGTGACGCGCGTCGCGCAGCCAGGGCAGCAGGGCGTCGGCCACGAGGAACACCACGCTGGCCTTCTGCAGGGCCACGCGCGCCACCGGATCGAGCGAACGGTCGACCTCGACGACAACGCAGTCGTGGTCCTGCAGCACGGCGTCGAGCAGATGTTCCAGGTCGGCGGGTCGCACGCTTTCGGCGGGTCCCATGTCGCCGGGGGAAGCCAGCAGGTCAAGGTGCGGTGCCACGTTCACCAGGCTGGCCTGCAGCAGCTGGCCATCCAGCCGGCCGACTTCGCGGGCCAGCATGGGTACGGTGCTGCCGGGACGGTGATCACCCAGCAGGTAGGTGGCATCGGCGAAGCGGAAGTCGAGGTCCACATACACCGTGTTGCGCTGGTTTTCGGCCGCCAGCAGCGCGGCGACGTTGCTGGCCAGCACGGTGGCGCCACGCCCACCTGAGGCGCTGATGAAGGCGGCCAGTCTTCCGCGCGGCGGGGTGGCCGGGTTGCGCTGCAGCAGCCGCTGAACGGCATCGGCCAGGGCTCCGGGCGCCAGCGGCCACTCGACCAGTTCGCGCACGCCGGCGCGCATGGCGGTGCGCAGCAACTCCGGGCTGGTGCCCTGGCAGACCGCGACGATGGCGCAGCCGGGCTGGCGAAGGCCCACCCACTCCAGGTCGCCCAGGTCGCGCGCGGACTGTGCCGGGTCGAGCTCCACCACCAGCAGGTCAAAGGGCGGGTCGGGCAGTTGCTCGGCCAGGGGCTGCGCACGCGAGCGCAGCACGCCATGCGTCACCTCGCTGTGGCTGGATTCCAGCGCATCGAGCAGCGTGTCCAGGTGCGCACGCGTCGCGATCACGACGATCTTCATGCTGAACCTCCTGGCTCAGCGCGAGGAACTCGCGCCGATGCCGATGTTGAAGACAGGCGCCGTGCGGGCAGGGGCCTCGGAGGATTGCTCGTAGCGCTGCAGCGCGGCGCGGGCAGCGGGCCCGTCGAGCCCCGTGGCCGAACCCGCGCCGGCACGCGGCGCCCGGGTCTGCAACGTCTGCGCCTCGCGCAGCGACTGGCCCAGCAGGGCCGGTGAGGGCGGCGACAGGCTGCTGCAGGCCGTGCAGGCCAGCACACCGAGGGTGAGGGCGAGCCAGCGTGCGGCGCTTCGCGGGCGATGCGGCATGCATCGAACGGCATGGTGGTCGCGGGCGCAGCGGTCGGAGGCGGAAGAGGTCATCGTGCGGGCTCCTGGGCGGGGGCGGAAGGGGAAGGAGCGGCAGGCGGCGCCGGGGTGGGAGCGACCGAGCCTTCAAGCTGTCCGCCCAGCAGGACTTCGCTCCGGGTGGGTTCGACAAAGCGGTCGGTCGGCAGGGCGACGGCGCCGGCCGGAGCGGCCGAGCGCACCAGGCGCGGTGTCACGATGAACATCAGCTCGGAGCGGTCGGTCTGGAACTCGGTGCTGCGGAACAGCGCGCCCAGCACCGGCAGTTCGCCCAGCAGCGGCAGCGCCTTGATGGCTTCGGTGACGTTGTTCTTCACCAGGCCGCCGATGGCAAAGGTTTCGCCATCGCGCAGCTGCACCGTGGTGGCGGCGCGCCGCGTGCTGATGGTGGGCAGCACACTGGTCTGGCCACCGGCGCCGCTGATGCTCAGGCCCACCTGCGACAGCTCGGACACCTCGGGCGTGACCTGTAGGTTGATCAGCCCGTCCTCCAGCACCGTGGGTGTGAAACGCAGGCCGACGCCGAACTCCTTTTCTTCCAGCACGATGGTGGTGTTGCCCAGCACGCTGGCGCGTGGCACCGGGATGAACACCTTGCCGCCCGCGAGAAAGGCACCCTCCTGACCGGTGACTGCCATGATGGTGGGCTCGGCCAGCACCTTGATCAGGCCCTTGCGCACCTCGGCATCGAGCGAGATGACACTGCGTCCGCTGCCGCTGCTGCCCTGCAGGCTGGCCGCACCGCCGCTGAGAAAGCGGGTGAGCAGCGAGAAGGTGGTGTCGCCCGGGGTGCGCGTGGCATTCACCTGCACCCCCAGCTTGTCGAGGAAGCTGCGTGCCACCTCGGCGACCTTCACTTCCAGCATCACCTGCTGCGGACCGTCCACGCGCAGCAGGTTCACGACCTTGCGCGCCGAAAACACCTCGGCCAGCGTGACCAGGCGATGCACCTTCACCGCATCGCTGGCGCGGCCCGACAGCACCACGGTGTCGGCGAGTGACTCCACACGCACGCCATCCTCACCGGGCACCAGCTGGGCCAGCCGGCTGCGCAGCGTGCCCACATCAATGCCCACCGCCACATCCACCACCGAGGTGCGGCCGCTGCGCGACCAAAGCACCAGGTTGGTGGAGCCGGCGGCCTTGCCTAGCAGGTAGATCTCGCGCGGATTGATCAGCATCACGTCGGCCACACCGGGGCTGCCGACCGCCAGGCGCACGATGTCCTCGTCCTGCCGCAGCAGGGCCGTCTTGCCCACCGTGAGCGACAGCGTGCTGCCGGTCTCGGTGGGGCCGGCGTAGTCGGGCACCGCCGGGGCCACCAGGGAGGGCGACAGGTTGGCCTGCGCCATGCCCGCGGTCTGCGCCATGGCGGGCACGCCGGCCAGCAGCAGGCACGCCAGCCAGTGCTGCACCGCGCTTGCGCGCATTGCGCGTGCTTGCGGCAGAGGTGCGTGCAGATCGGACCCGGGCGCGCGAGCGCGGGCCGAGCACGTGCAGGCCGAGCCGGCTAGCCCGGATGTCAACGTGAAAGCGGTCATGGTGTGGGGGTTCCTGAGTGCGGGACGGATGCGGGCAAGGGCACTGAGACCGGACTGGCCTGCACCCCGCGGATGACCTGCACGGTCCACTCTGCTGGCCTGGAAGCCGGTGACGCCGTGTTGCGGTCGAGGGCGCGGTCGTTCGGGCGTTCACCGGCGCGGTCGTTCCTGCTCGCGCTGGTCCTGTGGTCGGCGCGCGCCGCGGTTGCCCGGCCCGTCGCTTCTGTTTTCGCGGCTGGACCTGCGACAAGGCCGGTGCTGGCCAGCACGCCATCGCCGAGCAGCGTGTCCTTGCGCACGCCGGTCGTCACCACACGCGCGGTGTCGGCCTGGTTGCGCAGCACCAGCGAGATGGCGCCCACGTTGCGCGCAAGGTCGATCTGTTCGGCCTGTTCCGGCGTGACCTCCAGCGTCACCGCGTTGACCACGCGCGGCTTGTTGTCGGGGGCGGAGGCGTCCTGCGCCACCGCCAGCACCAGGATACGTTCAAGCACGATCTTCGAGGTCGGCCGGCTCAACGCGTCCTGCGTGTTCACCATCATGTCCACGTAGTGCCCCGGCAGCGCGAAGCCGGCCACACCGACGATCTCGCTGACCTTCACCGTCATCGCGCGGCGTCCTTCTGCCAGCAGGGCGGACAGGCCGCCCCGCTCGCCCTGCGGTGCCAGCCTGGCATCCAGCACCGGTTCGCCGCGCATCAGCGCATGCGTGAGCACACGGCCGGCCAGGGCATCGGCCTGCGCGCTGCTGTGGTCGGGTCGCGCCCCTGCGGGCCAGTCGATGGTGCGCAGCATGTCTGGCGTCAGCCGCGTGCCGGCGCCCAAGTCGCGCGCCGCCACGACCACCGGCGCGGTGGCGAGCTGGGTCTGCTCGCCGACCCACCGGGCGGCGACAACCACCGCCACCAGGCCGGTCAGCATGGAGGCGAGTAGGGCCCAGGTGGGCCGGGTGATGCGGATCATGCGTGTCCTTTCGGTTCGCGACGACGGCTTCGGGGCGGCATCAGGCCGGTATCAAGGCGGCAAACCGCTCGTCCAGCCAGATCTGTAGCAGGGCACCGACGGCGATGGCCAGGGAATAGGGAATGCGCCGCGGGCTGGTGCGCAGCGACACGAGGGTGGACAGCGAGGGTTGCGCCATCAGCGCCAGGGCGCCGTCCCGCAGGTTGCGCAGGGACTCGCGCAGCAGCCGGGCATGCAGTGCCCAGCCGATGGCGAGCACGCCGCCTGCAACGAACATGGTTAGCGCCACGCCGAGGATGGCGGGGAAGCCGACAAAGGCGCCGACAGCGGTCAGCAGCTTGGCATCGCCCGCGCCCGACACACCCAGCATGTAGAGCGGCAGCAGCATCGACAGGCCGGTGACGGCACCGCCCACCGCCCGGTCGAGCCCGCCGCCCTGCGGCGTGAGCGACAACATGACCGCCAGCGCGAGGCCGGCGGCCACGATGCCATTTGGGATGCGTGCGGCACGAAGATCAGTCCAGACCGCGGCCCCAAGCATGCCGAGGCAGCCGAGCAGCCAGGCCAGGAGGTAGGGATCGCGCATCACGCAGCCCGCTTCAGGTGGGGCACTTGGTCTTGTCGGCCAGGCAGGCGCCGATGTTGTTGAACAGCGTCTTGAGATCGCCGCCCACCGTGGTGAAGCCGACGGCCGCCACGAGGCCGATCAGCGAGGCCACCAGGCCGTACTCGATGGCGGTGGCGCCGCTTTCGTCGTGCAGAAACTGCAGCAGGTGCTCTTTCATGGGGAACTCCTTTAGGACAGGGTTGATGCAATCGGGGTGCAAGGGCGCTGCGGAGGCGGTGCCGCTGCACGACCCGAAGCGCAGTCTCGGCCTGCAGTTCCGCCCGACGGCTGACCATCCTCAATGGATGCAAGCCGCACCGGCGACAGCGCGCCCGCGTTTGAGCCGGCGCAACGCCGCTATGCTTGGTGCCGCGCGGGCCGGCTTGGCCCATGGAGACATGCGATGCAGATCGACGGCCGCTGCTACTGCGGACAGATTTCTTTCACGGCACTGATCGACCCCGAGCGGGTGATGGCCTGCCATTGCAGCGACTGCCAGGTGCTGTCGGGCGCGCCGATGCGTGCGGTGGTGGCCGCGCGCATGGAAGACTTCGAGCTGCGCGGTGAACCCAAGCGCTATGTGAAGGTGGCCGAAAGCGGCAACCGGCGCGCGCAGGTGTTCTGCCCGGAGTGCGCCACGCCGCTGTTTGCCACCGCCCCCGAGAACGCTACCAGCGTGATCATTCGCCTGGGCTGCGTGAAGCAGCGCGCACAGTTGCCGCCGCGCGTGCAGATCTGGACCCATTCAGCCATGCCGTGGCTTGCCGCTCTGCCCGACACGCCTGGCTCCGAGGCGCAGCAGGCCTTCTTGCCGGCGCAACCGGTGCCACCCGCCGCATCGTGAGCCGGCACGCTGCACACGATCGCCCCCCCCTGGAGAACAAGATGACCGCCACCCCTGACGCCGCGCGTGCCACCCAGGCCGCGCAAGCCCTGTACGAGCTGTGGAAGGCCGATGCCGTGACCGGTGCGCTGCCCGAAGCGGTGCGTCCGCGCAGCCGCGCCGAAGGCTATGCGGTGCAGGCGGCACTGCGTGCGCTGCATGGCGGCAGCGTGCCGGGCTGGAAGATCGCCGCCACCAGCGTGGCCGGGCAGCGCCACATCGGCGTGAGCGGGCCGCTGGCCGGGCCGATCTACACCGGCCGCGTATATGAGGACGGCGCCACCGTGTCGCTGCAAGGCAACCGCATGCGGGTGGCCGAGTGCGAGATCACCTTCCGCTTTGCGCGCACGCTGGCGCCGCGCGTGCAGCCCTACAGCGTGGACGACGTGCTGGCTGCGGTGGGCACGGTGCACCCGGCGATCGAGGTGCCCGACTCGCGCTTCGAGAAGTTCGAAACCGCCGGCGAGGCGCAGCTGATTGCCGACAACGCCTGCTGCCGCGAATACCTGCTGGGCCCCGGCCTGCCGGTGGACGAGCGGGTGCGGGCCTTGCCTGCGCACGAGGTGCGTGCCGAGTGCAGCGACGGCCGCCGCTTCAGCGGCACCGGCGCCAATGTGCTGGGCGACCCGCTGGTGGCGCTGGCCTGGATCGTCAACGAGCTTTCATCGGTGAACGTGCCGATGCAGGCGGGGCAGTTCGTCACCACCGGCGCCTGCGTGGTGCCGATCCCGGTGACGCCGGGCGTCGAGGTGAAGGCCGATTTCGGCTGGCTCGGCCGGATGAGCGTGCGCTTCAGCTGAGCGTGCGCTTCAGCTGATGTCGATGCTGTGCACGCCGAAGGCGCCGGTGCGGCGGTCGGCGAAGAAGCGCTCCAGCGTTTCCTTGACGGTGCGAAAGGCAATCTCGTCCCAGGGGATCTCGGCCTCATCGAACAGCCGCGCCTCGATGGTCTCGTGGCCCGGGTCGAAGCGGTCGCTGGTGAGTGTGGCGCGGTAGAACAGGTGGACCTGCCCGACGCGCGCGACGTTGAGCACGGTGAACAGGCTGCCGATCTCGAACTGGGCGCCGGCTTCTTCGGTGGTCTCGCGCGCGGCACCCTGTGCGGTGGTCTCGCCGAGCTCCATGAAGCCCGCCGGCAGCGTCCACTTGCCCCAGCGCGGCTCGATGTTGCGCTTGCACAGCAGCACCTTGTCGCCCCACACCGGTACCGTGCCCACCACATTCAGCGGGTTCTGGTAGTGGATGGTGGTGCACTGCGGGCACACCGCGCGCTCGCGCGTATCGCCGTCGTCGGGCAGGCGGTACACCACGGCGGCGCCGCAGTTGCGGCAGTGCTTGATGGGGCTGTGAAGCATCGTCACACAGTGTACGGTCAATGCACTGCGTACCGCTGGCGCCGGCCGCGCCGCTCGCCCATGAAAAAGGCCCCTCGCGGGGCCTTTCGGGTCACACGCGCCAGGCGGGCTTACTTGCCGTGCTTGGCAATCAGCGCCTTGGCGGTTTCGAGCAGCTTCTTGCCGTCGTAGTTGCGCTTGTTCATGTCGGCCACCCACTCGTCGTCGATCTGGCTGGAGCGCTTGACGAACTCGGCTGCGTCGGCCGGGGTGATCTGGTAGATGGTGTTGCCGCGGTCGGCCACCACCTTGCGGCTCGGCACGTCGTTGGACTGCTGTGTCTTGCCCAGCCAGCCCGATGTCGCCAGGCCCGAGTTGTTGTCGATGACCTTCTTCAGGTCGGCCGGCAGCGACTCGTACTTCGCCTTGTTCATCGCCATCACGAAGGTGGTGGTGTAGAGCGCCGGCGCATTGGAAGGGAACTCGCTGTGGAACTTGGTGAGCTCGTGCACCTTGACCGAGGGCACCACTTCCCACGGGATCACCGCACCGTTGATCGTGCCCTTGCTCAGCGCATCCGGAATCTGCGGCAGCGGCATGCCCACCGGGGTGGCGCCCACCGATGCCAGCAGCTTGGTCACCTGGCGGGTCGGGCCACGCATCTTCAGACCGCGCAGGTCGTTGACCGTCTTGATCTGCTTGTCCACCGTGTGGAACATGCCCGGGCCGTGCACATGCAGGGCCAGCAGGTGCGTGTCCTTGAACTCGTCCTGCGCGACGGTCTGCACATATTCCCAGTACGCCTTGGAGGTGGCCTCGGCGTTGTTCATCATGAACGGCAGCTCGAACACCTCGATGCGCGGGAAGCGGCCCGCGGTGTTGCCCGGCAGCGTCCAGACGATGTCCACCACGCCGTCCTTGGCCTGGTCGTACAGCTGCACCGGCGTGCCGCCGAGCTGCATGGCCGGGTAGCCCTCGAACTTGATGCGTCCGTTGGACTCCTTCTCGACCTTCTCCATCCACGCCTTGTGCATCGTCAGCCACACCAGTGACTGCGGGGCCATGAAGGTGTGGAACTTCAGCGTGACGGTGGACTGGGCGATGGCGCCGAGTGCGGGCGCGCCCAGGGCAGCGACGGCAGAGCCCTTGAGCAGGGTGCGGCGTTGGATCATGTGCGGTCTCCTAGGTTGAAATCGTTCAACTGTAAATCAGGGGCAGGGGCGGGTGGCTTCGGGGCTTACCCTCACCCGGCACGGCGCTGCTACTGCATGAACCGCAGCAGCCACAGCGAGATGCCGGGGAAGAACAGCAGCAGCAGGGTACGCACCACGTCGCTGGCCAGGAACGGCATCACGCCGCGGTAGCTCTCGGCGATCGGCACTTCCTGGCCCGCGCGGCGCGTGAGGCCATTGACCACATACACGTTCAGGCCCACCGGCGGCGCCAGCAGGCCGAAGCCCACCGTCATCAGCACCATGATGCCGAACCAGATGGCGGTGTGCTCCTTGCTCATGCCGAAGTCCAGCGCCATGACCATCGGAAAGAAGATCGGGATGGTCAGCAGGATCATCGACAGCTCGTCCATCACCGCGCACAGCACCACGTAGAACAGCAGGATCGCGCCCACCACCGCCAGCGGCGCCAGGCCCCAGCCCGACACCACCTGCGCCAGCTGTGCCGGCACCTGCGTGAGCGCCAGCGCGGCGTTCATCAGGTCGGCGCCGAGGAAGATCAGGAAGATCATCGCCGAGCTCTCGGCGGTGGCGTAGAAGCATTCGGCAAACTTCGAGCGCGTCATCTCGCCCTTGAGCAGTGCGGCCACGAAGGTCGAGAACGCGCCCACCGCGGCACCTTCGGTGGGGGTGAAGAAGCCCATGTAGATGCCGCCGAACACCAGGATGAAGATGGCCGCGATCGGGCCGATGCCGCGCAGCGACTGGAACAGGTCCACCGGCTCGACCTCGTCGTGGTCGGGCGCCTGCCCGGGCACCAGCCGCACGTAGATGGCGATGGCGATCATGTAGCCCACCATCGCGATCAGGCCGGGCACCATGGCCGCGGCAAACAGCTTGGCGATGTTCTGCTCGGTCAGGATGGCGTAGATCACCAGCGGTACCGACGGCGGGATCAGGATGCCGAGCGTGCCGCCGGCTGCCAGCGTTCCGGTGGCCAGCCGGCCCGAGTAGCCGTGGCGGCGCATTTCGCCATAAGCCACGTTGGTGATGGTGGCGGCGGTGGCCACCGACGAGCCGCAGATCGCGCCGAAGGCGGCGCAGGCGAACACCGCGCCCATGGCCAGCCCGCCGCGCAGCCGGCCCATGACGCCGGCAGCGAATTCGAACAGCGCCTTGCTGATGCCGCCCTGGGTGGCGAAGTGGCCCATCAGGATGAACAGCGGGATCACCGACAGGTCGTAGCTGGCAAAGCGCGCGAAGGCCTGGCTGTTGAGGAAGTTCGACAGCGGCCCCCAGCCCGACTGCACCAGGTAGCCGATGCCGCCGGCAATGAACATGGTGACCGCGATCGGCACGCGCACGGCCATCAGCACCAGCATGATGGCGAAGATCGACAGGGCCAGCGCGACCGGGCTCATGCCGACAGCTCCGGGTTGCCCTCAGGCGCGTCGCCCCCGAAGCCGCGCACGGCCTGCACCAGCGCGATCAGCGCGGTCAGCGCCAGCGCCGGCACCATTGCGCTGTAGATCACCCACTCCGGAAAGCCCATCATCATGGTGCTCGACTGCGTGGTCCAGGCGTTGATGCCGCCCAGCGTGGTGCGCCAGGTCATCAGTGCCATCACCAGCGCCAGCAGCAGCGCACCCAGCCGGTCCAGGCGCAGCTGGGTGGCGGCCGAAGCGCGGGTGGTAAAGAAATCCACGATGATGTGTCCGCGGCGCGCCTGGCACCAGGGCATGAACAGCGCAATCGCCGCACCGGCCGCCGCGCCCGAGAGCTCGAAGTCGCCGGTGATCGTCTTGCCGATGAATTCGCGGCCGCTGACGCTGGCGCAGGTCATCAGCGTGATCAGCACCAGCAGCATGCCGGCGAGCACCGCGCAGAGCTTGGCCAGGGTTTCCAGCACGCGCATGGTTGGCCTCAGCCCGCGACCTTGACGCGCAGCTCGCCCAGGCCGTCGACGCAGCCGACCATCAGGTCGCCCGCCACCACGGCGTTCACGCCCTCGGGCGTGCCGCTGTAGATCAGGTCGCCGGGCTGCAGTTCCCAGGCGGCCGACAGGTGCTCGATCGTCTCGGCCACGTTCCAGATCAGCTTGGCCACGTTGCTGCGCTGGCGGTCGGCGCCGTTGACCTGCAGCCAGATCGCCGCGTTGTTCACGTCGCCGGCCTGCGCCACGGGCGTGATCGGGCCGATGGGGGCGGAGTGGTCGAACGACTTGCCGATGTCCCAGGGGCGGCCCTGCTTCTTCATCTCGCCTTGCAGGTCGCGGCGGGTCATGTCCAGGCCCACCGCATAGCCGTAGATGTGCTTGTGCGCATCGGCCGCCTTGATGTTGCGTCCGCCGGTGCCGATGGCCACCACCAGTTCGATCTCGTGGTGGAAGTCCTTGGTCAGGCTGGGGTAGGGGATGCTGCCGGTCTGGCCCTGCGGCACCACCACGATGGCGTCGGCGGGCTTGAGGAAGAAGAAGGGCGGCTCGCGGCCGGTGAAGCCCATCTCCTTGGCGTGTTCCACATAGTTGCGGCCGACGCAGTAGATGCGGTGCACCGGAAACTGCTCGGGGCGGCCGATGACCGGCACCGAGACGGTGGCCGGGGGCGTGATCACAAAGCTCATGACAGTCTTTCTTCTTGGTGAATGCCCAGCATCTGCTGCACCGGGCGGTCGGAGTAACTGAACAGCACGCAGCCGCCCTCGCTTTGAAGGCGGGCAGTGTGCCATGAGGGCACCACGAAATGATCGCGCGGCCCGTATGTAAAGGTGACCGGTTGTGCGCCGTCGCCAGGGGCGGTGACGGTGACGCTGCCGTGCCCTTCGACCACGCTGTAGATCGCGCCGTCGGTCTGGCGCCAGGCCTTGCCGGCAAAGCCTGCGGGCAGGCGCTGCATGAAGGTCTGCATGGTGGGCATGGGCGAGCCGCCGGTCAGCGGGTTCACGTAGCGCAGCTTCACGCCGTCCCACGGGTCGATCGCTTCGCTGCGCTCGAGCCGGTCGAGCGCCTCGCGGCTGCGGTCGTAGGGGTAGCTGAAGATCGGAGAGGTCTGGCCAAAGGGCGAGGTGCCGCGCACCGGCGCCATGTTGTGGCCGTAGCGCGCGAAGCTCGAGCCTTCGGCGCGCGCCACATCCTGCGACTTGCGGGTGTCGTTCTGCGCGAAGCCCGCATCCAGAAAGCGGATCAGCGGGATGTCCAGTCCGTCAAGCCAGACCACCGGCACGTCGGCGTCGTTGCCGTGGTCGTGCCAGGTCCAGCTGGGGGTGATGATGAAGTCGCCCGGGCGCATGGTGGTGCGCTCGCCGTCCACCGCGGTGTAGGCGCCTTCGCCTTCGACGATGAAGCGCAGCGCGCTTTGCGTGTGGCGGTGGCTGGGCGCGACTTCGCCCGGCAGGATCAGCTGCAGCCCGGCGTACAGCGACTGGGTGATGGCCGACTGGCCGCGCAGCGCCGGGTTCTCGAGGATCAGCACGCGGCGCACCGCCTCTTCGGCTGTGATCGCCTCGCCCGAGCGCATCAGGAACGGGCGCACCGCGTCGTAGCCCCAGTGCGCGGCCACGCAGGGCGTGCGCGGCGCGGGCGGCACCAGCGCGTGCAGCACCTCCCACAGCGGCGTGAGGTTCAGCGGTGCCATGTCTTCGTACAGCTGGCGGCGCACGGCGCGCGCATCAAGCGGGGCATTCATCGGTATCTCCTTGCGTGGCGGGTGTGCAGCGCGGCGGCTCAGTCAAAGAGCTTCTTCGGGTCGATGCCCTCGTACATCCACTTCAGGCCGGCGAAGCCTGCGGCTTCCTTGCCGCCCTGGAACAGCTGGTTGCGCAGCTCGCGGTGCACGCCGCTTGCATGGTAGATCTCGCCGTAAAAGCGTGCCGTCAGCTGCACCCGCCCGGTGCGCAGGTAGCGTGCCTTCTGGTACTTCTGGAAGGCCTCGCGCACGTCGCCCCGGGTGTGGCGCAGCGCCTCGCGCAGCACCACCGCGTCTTCGATGGCCTGACCGGCACCCTGGGCCAGGTACTGCAGCATCGGGTGTGCGGCGTCGCCCAGCAGCGTCACGCGCTCGTCCGTCCAGTTGGACACCGGCTCGCGGTCGCAAAGCACCCACATCTTCCAGGTCTCGATCTTGCCGAGCAGCTCCTTGACCTGCGGCACCGCGTGCGCAAAGCGCTCGTTGAGCTCGGCCACGTCGCCGAAGGTGTTCCAGCCCTCGTCGTACTTGTTGCTGTGGAACACCGCCACCAGGTTGAACAGCTCGCCGCGGCGCAGCGGGTAGGTGACCAGGTGCGTCTTCTCGCTGCCCCACAGCAGCACGTCTTCGCTCCACAGGTGCGCGGGCACGTCCTCGCGCTTGAGCACCGCACGGTAGGCAATGTGGCCCGACACGCGCGGCTTGCCGTCACCGACGATGCGCTCGCGGATGCGGCTCCACAGCCCGTCGGCGCCGATCAGCGCGGCCGCGCGCAGTGTCTCGCCGCCTTCGAGCTGTACCGTCACGCCCTGTGCGTCCTGGGTGTACGACTCGACCTTGGCCGATGTGCGCAGCGTCACGCCGGGCAGCTTGCGGCACTGCTCGAGGAACACGTTGTGCAGGTCGGCGCGGTAGATCACGCCGTACGGAAAGCCGTAGGCGGCACGCGCCACGTCACCCAGCGGCACGCGCACCACCTTCTCGCCGGTGCGCACATCGTTCATGCCCAGGCCCGGCGGGAAGTACGCCACCTCGCTGACCTCGCGGGTCATGCCCAGGTATTCGAACATCTTGAAGATGTTGGGGCCGAGCTGGATGCCCGCGCCGATCTCGCCGAAGGCGCTGGCCTGCTCGAGCACCGTCACCGCGTGGCCGTCCTGCGCCAGCACCATGGCAGCAGCCAGGCCGCCGATGCCGCCACCGGCGATGACGATGGAGGCGGGCGGTGTCGCGTTTGCTGCAGTGGCCATGGTTTGCATCCTTGCGTTTTCCCTATGTATGCATATGATATGCATGCTTAGCAATCGCCGCAAGCCGGGTTTGCACTTTTTTACAGACGATCCATCCATGCCGCGCAGCTTCGACTTCCGCCACGCCCCGGGGCACCTGATCCGCCGTGCGCACCAGCGTGCGGTGGCGGTGTTCATGGAAGAAACCGCCGGCTTTGATGTCACGCCGGTGCAGTTCGCCATCCTCAACGTGCTGATCGACGAGCCGGGCACCGATCAGGTGACGCTGGCGTCGCGGGTTCAGTTCGACGCCGCCACCTCGGGCTCGGTGATCGGGCGGCTGGAGGCCCGTGGCTGGGTGCGCCGCGAAGCGGACACGCACGACCGCAGGCGCAAGCTGCTGTGGCTCACGCCCGAAGGCGAGCAGGTGGCGCAGAAGATGAAGGCCGCCGCCACGCGCGCGCAGTCGCGCATGCTCGCGCCGCTCAACGGGCGTGAGGCGCAGACGCTGCTGCGACTGCTCGCGCGCATGGCCGACGGCGCCTGAGGCGCAGCGGCGCTCACGCCAGGTCCAGGAGAAGGCCCCGCCTCAGTACTGGCTGGCGGGCAGGTCCACCGTGATGCCGTCGTGCTCATCCGTCAGCACGATCTGGCACGACAGGCGGCTGTGCGCGCCGCGCGGCGATGCGGTGAACTCCAGCATCGACTGCTCCTCGGCATCGGGCGCCGGCAGCCGCGACGCATGGGGCTCGCGCACCATCACATGGCAGGTGGCGCAGGTCAGCAGGCCGCCGCAGTCGGCGGCCACGCCGTCGAGGCCCGCGCCCACCGCCACCTGCATCACGCTTTGCCCGCGCTGGGCCTTCAGGGTGGTGGATGCGCCGCTGTGCGACACGAAGTGAACAGTGATCATTGAAGGCTCAGATGCGGCTGAAGTATTCGCGCCGGTCGAAGTCCAGCGTGTCGGCGGCCGCCGCGCGCCGCTCGGCCTCGGACCGCTTGATGCGCTGATGGTAGTCGGTGAAGGCGCGCCCGAAGCCCTCGATCAGCGCCGCGTCTTGCGACAGTGCGTCGAGCGCCTCGCTCAGGCTGGTGGGCAATGCCGGCAGCCCCGGCTGGTAGGGCGACCGCGTGGCCGCCGGTGCGTTGAGGCCACGCGCGATGCCATCGAGCCCGGCATGGATCTGCGCCGCGATGTACAGGTACGGGTTGGCCGCCGGCTCGCCGATGCGGTTTTCGATGCGCGTGGCGACGTCGCCCGCCTCGCCCACCACCCGCAGCATCGCGCCGCGGTTGTCGCGGCCCCACACCGCCGCGCAAGGCGCCAGCATGTTTGGCTGGAAGCGGCCGTAGCCGTTGGCGGTGGAGGTGCAGAACACCGCCATGCCGCGTGCGTGCGCCAGCAGCCCGGCCAGCCACTGCGCCCCCGGATCCGACAGCGTGTGCAGGGCGTCGTCGGCGGTGCTGCCCGATGCCGGCGCATCGCGGCGCATCAGGTTCGTGCCGTCATCGCGCCGCACCAGGCTGTGGTGCAGGTGCCAGCCGCTGGACATGATGCGTGCAAACGGCGGGCGGCACATGAAGCTGGCGTGGTAGCCGCGGCGGCGCAGCGCCTGGCGAACACCATTGCGAAACAGCACCATCTGGTCGGCGGCGGCCAGCGCGTCGCTGGCGGCAAACACCGCCTCCACCTGGCTCGGGCCGAGCTCGATTTCGAGTGAAGCCAGCGGCAGCCCCAGCGCGCAGGCGGTGTCGCGCACGATGCCCAGCGCCTCGTCGGCCAGGTCGGCCCAGGCTTCGCCCAGCAGCTGATAGCCCGGGTGGATCAGTTCCACCTCTGGTGGCAGGCCGGGCCAGTCGGCCACGGCCGGGTCCAGCGCTGCCTGTGCGTTGCGGATGCGGTAGATGTGGAACTCCACCTCAAGGCCGCAGCGCAGGCCCCAGCCCTGCTGCGCCAGCCGCGCCAGCGCCTGCTGCAGCACGCGCCGCGTGTCCAGCGGCACCGCTGTGCCGTCGGCGAACCAGGGCTGGCAGCGCAGCCAGCCGGTGCCGGGTGCCCAGGGCAGCTCGACCCAGCTGTGCGGGTCGGCCAGCAGCATCAGGTTATTGGCGGCACCGAAGCCGTCCAGCCCGTCGGTGCCGTGGGCCTCGAACACCTTCCATGCGGTGCGGTCCGAGGTGTCCTTGAGCATCAGGGTGCTGACCATGCCCAGCCCGTCCATCAGCGCGCTGCGCAGCGCCTGCGGCATCAGCGTCTTGCCGCGCGTCATGCCGTGCACGTCGCACCACATCAGCCGCACCTGCTGGATGCCGCCTGCTTCGATGCGGCGCAACAGCTGCTGCACCGCGCGCTCGCGTTCGGCGTCGTGAAGGCCGCAGCGTTCGGCCAGCGGTCGCTGTGAGTGGTGCACGGCGAACGCTCAGCTGGCCTTGGCGGCCGTGGCGATGTTGGCTGCGCTGGAAGTAGCCGCCGTGGCGGCGGTGTCCGCCCCTGCGTGTTGCGTCGCCATCCACAGCGCCTGTTCGCGCTTGGCCTGCACCTGTTCGCGCCACCAGTGGCTCCAGGTGCCGGCCGGCGCGATGCCGTCCACCGTGTCGGGCCCGGTGCGCAGCGCAGCCACCGACGCATCGGCAACGCCCGGGGGCGTGCCGCCCTGGCGCACCGTCTCGATGGCCTGCAGCAGCGTGCGGCGGTTGGCCATGATGATCTTGTCGCTGGTGCCCAGGTGCTCGCGGGTGCGGTCCTGGATGGCGCCCATGCTCTCCACCGCCCACTGGTCGTGCACGTTGATGTCTTCCTCGCCCATGCCCAGGTAGGTGCTGCTGCGCTGCTCGGCGGGGTTGAAGCCCCAGTCGTTGTGGCGACCGGCCTTGGGGATGTAGTCGGGCAGGGCGATGAACTGCAGCCGCTGCGCGCGCATCGCCTCGTGGTCCAGCGCGGCGCCGAAGCTCGTGAAGAAGGCGTACCAGTAGGTGTGCGTGTCGTCCACCGGCACATGCATCTGGGTGATGGTGAGCGTGGGCGACAGCGGGATCACGAAGGTGGCCGGGAACACCGCCTGCGTCACCCGCACATGGGTCAGCGCGTCGGTCATCGGCCGCAGTGCGGTGATCTGCACGCCGTGGGGCTGCGGCTCGAAGCTGATCTCGGGGCGGAAGAACTCGCGCATGATGCGCGTCATCGGCCACTTCTCGCCGCCGAAGTCGCCTGCGCTTTCGCTGCGGAACTGCCGCCCGGCGGCGTTGCTGCCCACGCTGTCCAGCGGCGCGTCGTTCAGGAAGCGGTGCAGGAAGGACGGATGCGCCGGGTCGATGCCCACCTCGAAGCACTGCAGCCAGTTGGCGTGCCACAGGCCCTTGAAGGCAAAGCGGTGCGAAGCGGGCGCCTCAAGGCAGTCGAAGGCGGGCAGGGGCGGGGGCGTCATGGCCTCGGGGCCCATCCACGCAAACACCACGCCCGCGCGCTCGATGACCGGGTAGCTGCGCTGTCGCACGCGCTCGCACAGCTTGCTGCCTGCGGGCTCGGCCGGCGTCTCGGTGCAGCGGCCATCGGCGGCGAACTTCCAGCCGTGGAAGGGGCAGCGCAGGCCGTCGCCTTCGTGCCGCCCGAACGACAGGTCGGCGCCGCGGTGCGGGCAGTCGCGGTCGAGCAGGCTCCAGCGGCCTTGCGCGTCGCGCCACAGCACCAGGTCTTGCCCGAACAGGCGCAGCGCCTTGACCGCGCGCTCCTGCATGCGCGGGTCGAGCGCCGGATCGAATTCATCGACCAGCGCGGCCGGCTGCCAGTAGCGGCGCAGCAGCTCGCCGCAGGCCGTGCCCGGGCCGATGCGGGTGACGAGTTCGTTGTCCTGGGCCTTCATCGGGGTCTCCTCGGATGGGTCAGTTTATCCTTGCAGCCATGAAGCTCTACAACTACTTCCGGTCGTCGGCCTCGTTCCGCGTGCGCATCGCGCTCGAGCTCAAGGGGCTGAGCTATGAATACCTGTCGGTGCACCTGGCGCGTGGCGACCACAAGCTGCCCGAATACGCGGCGGTGTCGCCCTCGGGCCTGGTGCCGCTGCTGGTGCTCGATGACGGGCGCAAGCTGTCGCAGTCGATGGCGATCATCGAGTACCTCGACGAGATGCACCCGACGCCGGCGCTGCTGCCGCGCAACCCGATGACGCGCGCCCAGGTGCGTGCGCTGTCGCAGCTGATCGCCTGCGAGATCCATCCGCTGAACAACCTGCGGGTGCTGAAGTACCTCACGCGCGAGCTCAAGGTGGACGAGGACGCCAAGAACACCTGGTACCGCCACTGGGTGCGCGACGGCCTGGAGGCCTTCGAGCGCGAGCTGGCCCAGCTGCCCGCCTCGCGCTTCTGCGTGGGCGACACGCCGACGCTGGTGGACTGCTGCCTGGTGCCGCAGATCTTCAACGGCAAGCGCTTCCAGGTGGACTTCAGCGGCCTGAGCCGCACCATGGCCGCCTTCGAGGCCTGCATGGCGCTGCCGGCCTTCCAGAAGGCGCAGCCCTCGGCCTGCCCCGACTTCGAGGCCTGAGCCGGCGCTGCCCGGTGCGCTGCCTGCCGGCTTGCCGATGCTGACACCGGACTGGCCCGAGATCGCCGGCTCGCGGGTGCGTGCCGCGTGCACCACCCGCGACGGCGGCGTGTCCACGGGCGCCTACGCCAGCCTGAACCTGGGCGACCACGTGGGCGATGCGCCCGCCGCGGTGCTTACCAACCGCGCGCGGCTGGCGCAGGCCATCGGCGCGCGGCCGGTCTACCTGCAGCAGGTGCACGGCATCAAGGCGGTGGTGCTGGGCGCCGCCACACCCGACGGCACCGTGGCCGATGCCTGCGCCACCGCGCTGCCCGGCGTGGCCTGCACCATCATGGTGGCCGACTGCCTGCCGGTGCTGCTGGCCGCGCACGACGGCAGCGCGGTGGCGGCGGCCCATGCCGGCTGGCGCGGGCTGGCCGGGGGCGCCGTCGAGTCTGCGCATGCGGCGCTGCGCGAGCTGACAGGCCCGCGCGATGTCGGAATCAGCGCGTGGCTGGGGCCGTGCATCGGCCCGGACGCGTTCGAAGTGGGCGACGAGGTGCGGGCCGCCTTCGTGGCTGCACAGCCCGCGGCGCAGCGGCACTTTCGTCCGCACCCGCAAGCGCAGGCCCGCGCGGCGGGCAAGTGGTTCGCCGA
>Ga0129333_10001126_pt1 | contig 23875 bp, 20 predicted proteins | sample CPB6_08_DNA_FD_94474 | JGI IMG/M metagenome (GOLD analysis project Ga0129333, IMG submission 94474) | Freshwater to marine salinity gradient microbial communities from Chesapeake Bay, USA - CPBay_Sum_0.6_0.8_DNA | ecosystem: Environmental > Aquatic > Marine > Coastal | place: USA: Chesapeake...
CGTTGCGGCAGACATGATGCAATCCCTCTCCGGTGTGCGGGCGGTCAGCACGCAGGCCATGCTGGCGACGCTACGGCCGGCTTCACCGGTCCCGCCGCGTCGTCAGGGCAACTACGCTTTCCGCTGGTTTGAACTACCGGAAGCGCACTGGTCTGAATTTCTTTCGCTGTGCGAGGCGGCGTGGCCCGGCTTCGAGGCTGCCTATGACTCACAGGTGATTGGCTTGTGGCAGTGCGCCGCGAGCGACGCCGGCACACGGCGCGCCTTGCTGCTGACCCGCCGGCCGGACCTTGCGATGTGGGAGCGCTCGAAAATCCCGTCCGGTGAAGCGGAGGAGGCGGTGCGCAGCCAGCTCAGTCGCCGTTACGATCTCTGCGATGCCACCTGGGTGTACACCACCACACTGCTGACGGCCGGCGACCGCGCTGATACCGCGCGCTGGACCTGATCGCCGGCGTTTCACCTTCCCGCGCGTCAGGCTGCTGCCAGCGCCTGCTCCAGATCGGCGATGATGTCATCGACGTGTTCGATACCGATCGACAGGCGCACCATGTCTTCGCTGACGCCGGCGCTTTCCAGTTCTTTCGGCGACAACTGGCGGTGCGTGGTCGTGGCGGGATGGCAGGCGAGCGATTTGGCATCGCCGATGTTCACCAGCCGCGTGACCAGCTTCAGGGCATCGATGAAACGCGCGCCGCCGTCTTTGCCGCTTTTGATGCCGAAACTGAGTATGCCCGAGGCGCGTCCGCCCATGTATTGGTCGACCAGTGCCCGGTCAGCGTGATCCGCGAGACCGGCGTAGCGCACCCAGCCGACCTTGGCATGTCCGCGCAGGTGTTGGGCCACTTTCAGTGCGTTGTCGCAGATTCGGTCCATGCGCACGGCCAGCGTTTCAATTCCCTGAAGGATGAGGAATGCGTTGAAGGGCGATATCGCAGCGCCCATATTTCGCAGCGGCACCACGCGGGCGCGACCGATGTAGGCCGCGGCGCCCAGCGCCTCGGTGTAGACGACGCCGTGATAGGAGACATCGGGCTCGTTCAGCCGGCGGAACTTCTTCTTGTGCTCGGCCCAAGGGAAATTGCCGGAGTCGACAATGATGCCGCCGATCGAATTGCCGTGGCCGCCAAGATACTTGGTCAGTGAGTGCACGACAATATCGGCACCATGCTCGAAGGGCCGGCACAGGTAAGGCGTGGGCACCGTGTTGTCGACGATCACCGGCACACCGCGGGCATGGGCAATGCGTGCCAGTGCACCGAAATCCACGACATTGCCCAGCGGGTTACCGACCGATTCGCAGAAGACGGCCTTGGTTTTGTCATCGATGAGCTTTTCCCATGCGCCGGGGTCGCGGTAGTCGGCGAAGCGGACTTCGATGCCGTACTGCGGGAAGGTATGCGCGAACAGGTTGTAGGTGCCGCCATAGAGCGCACTGGATGTGACGATGTTGTCGCCGGCTTCGGCGATGGTCATCACCGCATAGGTGATCGCGGCCATGCCCGAGGCGAGGGCGAGGCCGGCAATACCGCCCTCCATTTCGGCCACGCGCTTTTCCAGTACGTCAGTCGTCGGATTCATGATCCGGGTGTAGATGTTGCCGGCAACCTTCAGATCGAAGAGGTCCGCGCCGTGCTGGGTATTGTCAAAGGCATACGAGGTGGTCTGGTACACCGGCACGGCGACGGCTTTGGTGGTGGGGTCGGGGGTATAGCCGCCGTGCACGGCGATGGTGTCGATTTTCATGAGGCTCCTCCGTTGAATGGCGATGTTGTCCGGCGTTCGAGTATAGACGTGACCTTTCGCCCGTCGCTGCAGCCGTGACGACGGATGCGCTGCCGGCGCAAGGTCATCCTGGCCGTCAGCCACCCGGTGCAGTTAAAATAGTTAATCATTTCAATACGTTACAATCATCTTGGCGTCGCCGGCGCCAGCCCCGCAGGGCGCGGCGCCTGCTGCGCGCGCGACGGCAGCGTAACTTCCGCTAGAATCGCGCCGGTTTTCGACTTCATTCTCTTTTCCTGTTGTTCGTTCGCGAGGAGCAATGGTTTTCATGAAAATTTCAGTTATCGCAGTCACCGTGTTGGGTCTCACGCTGCCGTTTGCGGCATCGGCTTCGCAGACACTGGCGCAATCCAAGGGATGCATGACTTGCCATCAATTGGACAAGAAAAGTCTGGGTCCGGAGTTCAAGGAAATTGCCAGGAAATACAAAGGCAACACCTCAGCAGAGGCCGAACTGGTCAAAAAAGTGAAAACCGGCGGTACCGGCGTCTGGGGCAGAGCGGTCATGCCGCCGAATGCGCATGTGAAGGATGAGGACATCAAAACGATCGTGCATTGGATTTTGAGCCAGTAAAGCGGATGGCCGATCCGGAGAATGCCGGCGTGAGCCGGCATTTTTTTGTACAGCTGCGAAATTGACATGACGCCCCCCCCTCGGGATAATCCAAAAACCTTTGTGCAACAAAGAGTTAATGACGAGCCGGCGGACCATCCGCTGGCGCGGATCGACGAACGACACCGGGGAATCGACATGAAGACTGCCTTTCTGAAACCGCTGCTGCTGTCTGTGGCTGGAAGCGTTCTGCTCTGGGGGTGCGGCAAGGAGCCGGCGCCGGCACCGAAGCCCGCCGCGAAGCCGGTGCAGACCGTCAAGATCGGGTCCGCGTCACCTCTGACCGGTCCGCAGGCGCATATCGGGATCGATATCCGCAACGGGGTGCAGTTGGCGATTGATGATGCAAACGCTGCTGCAATCGAGATCGGCGGCAAACAGCTCAAACTCGAACTGGTGGCAGAGGACGACGAGGCCAATCCGACCAAGGCAACAACGGTGGCTCAGAAGCTGGCGGATGCCAAAGTTGCCGCGGTGGTCGGACACTTCAACTCGGGCGCGTCGATTCCGGCGTCAAAAATTTATTCGGATGCCGGCATTCCCCAGATCTCTCCCTCCTCGACCAATCCGAAGTACACCCAGCAGGGCTTCAAGACGACTTTCCGTGTCGTGGCGCATGATGACCAGCAGGGACCGACGCTGGCCCGCTTCGCCGAGAAGACACTGAAGGTCAAGACCGTCGCTGTCATCGACGACAGCACCGCCTACGGACAGGGCTTGGCGGAAGCCTTCGAGAAAACCGTTACCGCGGCTGGCATCAAGGTGGTAGCGCGGGAGCACACCACCGACAAGGACACTGATTTCAAGGCCATCCTGACCCGGATCAAGGGCAAGAACCCTGATCTCATCATGTTCGGCGGTATTGATCCGCAGGCCGGCCCGATGATCAAGCAGATGAAGCAGCTCGGCATCAAGGCGAAGTACATTGGCGGTGACGGCATGCAGACCCCGAACTTCATCAAGCTTGCCGGCGATGCCGCTGAAGGTGCGATGGCATCCATTCCCGGACTGCCCAAGGAGCAAATGCCCGGCGGCAAGGCATTCCTGGAAAAATACAAAGCCAAATTCAATCAGGATGTCGAACTGTTTGCGCCCATGGGCTATGACGCTGTGATGGTGTTCATTGATGCGATGAAGCGTGCGCAATCGACGGATCCCGTGAAATTCCTGCCGGAGATCGGCAAGACGGCATACCAGGGTGTCATTGGCCCGATTGCCTTTGATGACAAAGGTGATCTGAAGAACGGCCCGATCACGATCTATGTCGTCAAGGAGGGCAAGTGGGAGCCGCTGGAAACCGTGTCGCCGGGCGCGGCTGCTGAACAGCCCCCTGCCCCGGCTGCGAAATAAAACAGTTCCGCGATTCTCCAACGGCACCTCCGGGTGCCGTTGATCTGTCAGCCCATGGAAATTTTCGTACAACAGATCGTTAACGGCCTGGTTCTGGGCAGCATCTATGCCCTGGTGGCGCTCGGCTACACGATGGTCTACGGGATTCTCGGCCTGATCAATTTCGCCCACGGCGACATCACGATGATCGGGGCGCTGGTGGCGCTGACGGTTGCGCAAGTGATGGCGGCGGCGGGGCTCCCGGTGCCGCTGATTCTGGCTGCCGCCGGTGCTGCCGCCATTCTGGTTTGCGCCGTGATCGGATTGACTGTCGAGCGCGTGGCCTACCGGCCGCTGCGCCGCGCGCCGCGTCTGGCGCCACTGATTACGGCAATCGGGGTCAGCATCCTGTTGCAGTATTCGGCGGCGCTGGTGTGGGGCAAGCAGTACATCGCGATGCCCGAGCTGTGGGTGCCGCACAAGCTGACGCTGGCCGGGGCGCAATTCACCGCGCTGCAACTGGTCATCTTCGCACTCGCCTGTCTGATCATGGCGGGGCTGATCCTGTTTATCCGCTACAGCCGCATGGGGCGCGCGATGCGCGCGACCGAGCAGAACGCCGAGGTGGCCGGACTGATGGGCGTCAACACCCACCATGTCATTGCCTTCACCTTTGTGCTGGGTTCCGCGATAGGTGCCGTCGCCGGCTTGATGGTCGTGCTGTATTACGGGATCGGCCATTACTTCATGGGCTTCATGCTTGGACTCAAGGCATTTACCGCGGCGGTGCTCGGGGGCATCGGCAATGTGGGCGGCGCAGTGCTGGGCGGCCTGCTGCTGGGCGTCATCGAGAGTCTGGCTTCAGGATATATCGGTGATCTGACCGGGGGTGTGTTCGGCAGTAACTACCGGGACGTCTTCGCATTTCTGGTGCTCGTGCTGGTGCTGATTTTCCGGCCGTCGGGCCTGCTCGGCCGGCACAGCGGGGATCGCGCGTGACCGGCCGCGTCCCCGTCCCCTGGCGCTGGCTGTTGCTGGCGGCGGCCGTGTTGCTGGTGCTGCCCTTCGCGGTGGAAATGCTCTTCGGCCGCGCCTGGCTGCGCATCGTGGATGTGGCCCTGCTGTTCGTGATGCTCTCGCTGGGACTGAATATCGTGGTGGGATTCGCCGGTCTGCTGGATCTCGGATATATCGCTTTTTTTGCAGTAGGGGCCTATTGCTATGCGCTGCTGGCATCGCCGCATTTCGGCATACACGCTTCCTTTCTGCTGCTTCTGCCTGCGGGTGCCCTGATCGCCGGGGTATTTGGTGTGCTGCTGGGGGCGCCGACCTTACGGCTGAGGGGTGATTATCTGGCCATCGTCACCCTCGGCTTTGGCGAGATCATCCGCATCTTTCTCAACAATCTGAACCGTCCTTTCAATCTGACCAACGGTCCGCAGGGGATCACGCTGATCGATCCCTTGTCCGTTAGCGGGTTCTCGCTGGCAAAAACGCACACAGTGGCCGGGCTGTCGTTCAGCGGCTTGCACAACTACTACTACGTTTTTCTTGTCTTTGTGCTGCTGACCGTGCTGATCTCGCGCCGTCTCGAGTATTCCCGCATCGGCCGTGCCTGGTTCGCGATCCGCGACGATGAACTGGCCGCTGCGGCGATGGGGATCAATACGCGCAATCTCAAGCTCACGGCGTTTGCCATGGGCGCCACTTTCGGCGGCGTGGCCGGCGGACTGTTTGCGTCTTTCCAGGGCTTTGTCAGTCCGGAAAGTTTTCAGCTCATTGATTCGATCATGGTGCTGTGCATGGTCGTGCTGGGCGGCATGGGCAATGTCTGGGGCGTGGTGCTTGGCGCGGTACTGCTGACGACGTTACCGGAAGCCCTGCGATATATCGGACCGCTGCAGCAGCGCTTTCTCGGCGAGGTGCTGATTGATCCGTCGGATTTGCGCATGCTGCTTTTCGGTGCGGCACTGGTGCTGATGATGCTGTTCCGGCCGAACGGTTTGTGGCCGCCGGCGCAGCGCCGCTATCCGGCGACGGAGGCCGGCCATGGCTGAGCGGGAGGCGCTGTTACGCGCCGAGCGCTTGGGAAAGCGCTTTGGCGGCATCACGGCCTTGCGTGACGTGTCGCTGACGGTGCATCAGGGGGAAGTGCTGGGGCTGATCGGGCCCAATGGCGCCGGCAAAACGACTCTCTTCAATGTTCTGACCGGATTTTATGCTCCCGATACGGGAACGGTTTTCTTTGAAGGCAAATCCCTGCGCGGCCGGAAGACCCATGAGATCGTAGAAGCCGGTATCGCACGGACTTTCCAGAATATCCGTCTGTTCGGCAGCATGACGGCACTGGAGAACGTGATGACCGGCTGCCATGCGCGGAGTCGCACAGGCGTATGGGGCGCGATCACGAACTCGGCCGGGGCGAAACGGGAGGAAGCAGCCATACTTCAGCGTAGCCTCGATCTGCTGGACTACTGCGGGCTACGGCAGTGTGCGGGTACCCCGGCACGGGATCTGTCCTATGGTGACCAGCGCCGGCTGGAGATCGCCCGCGCGCTGGCTTCACAACCCAGGCTGTTGGCGCTGGACGAGCCGGCAGCAGGGATGAACGCCACTGAAACCGCGGCGTTGCGCGCATTGCTCGACCGCATACTGGCGGATGGTGTCGCGCTGCTGCTGATCGAGCATGACATGCAGCTGGTGATGCGTTTGTCTCATCACGTGGTGGTACTGGATTACGGCGAGAAGATTGCCGAGGGGGAGCCCGCCGCGGTGCAGCGGGATCCCAAAGTCATCGAGGCCTACCTTGGCACGCCGGCGTAAAGGGGCGGGCGTATGTTGAGTGTGAAAGGGCTGACTGTTGCCTATGGTGGCATCCGTGCGGTCAAGGGTATCGACTTCCGTGTCGGTACGGGCGAAGTCGTGGCGCTGATTGGCGCCAACGGCGCCGGCAAGACCTCGACGCTGAAGGCGCTGGCCGGCGTACTCCCGCCGGCAGCCGGCGAGCTTGTGTATGATGGACAGCCGGTGTCAGGGTTGCCGTCGCATGCGCTGCTGCGGCGCGGTTTGGTGCTGGTGCCGGAGGGGCGCGGCGTGTTTTCGCGCATGACAGTGGCGGAGAATCTGGCCATGGGGGCCTATATCCGTGACGATGCGGCAGGCGTGAGGGCCGATACCGCGCGTATTTATGACTGGTTTCCCCGCCTGGCGGAGCGTCGGGCGCAGATCGCCGGCACGTTATCGGGCGGCGAACAGCAAATGCTGGCGCTCGGCCGCGCACTGATGAGCCGGCCGCGTCTGCTGCTGCTGGACGAACCGAGCATGGGACTGGCGCCGCTTATGGTGCAAAAGGTGTTCGACACCGTCCGCAGCATCGCGGCGGAGGGTGTGACGCTGTTGCTGGTAGAGCAGAACGCGCGCCTCGCGCTGGAGACCAGCCAGCGGGGCTATGTCATGGAAAGCGGGCGTATCGTGATGGACGGACCCAGTGCGACGCTGTTAGGCGATGACCGTATCAGGCAGGCTTATCTTGGGGAGTAGGCGGGTGGTGGAGACATCGAAGACCTGGGGCAGTTGGCGGCCAGCATCAGTGCCGGCGCGTGCACGTGTACCGCTGATGGCTGCGGCCGCCGTCTTGCTGGCCGTATTGCTGGGCTTCCTCTATGTCCGTAGCCAGGGGCCGGACCTGAAAGCACAGGGCGAAGCGCTCTCACAGCTGCGCGAGCTGTCCGATATCGACAATCGCTGGGATCAGGAAGTCCTGCGCGCGCATGCTGAAGTCCTCGAGGCGGTCGCACCCAATGCCGCACGCGATGCGCGGGCACAGGTGTTGGTGGATCAGCTGCAATCGCTGGCACAGCGGGTGGACAGTCCCGTGCTGACTGCGGGTGTTCCGGTATTGCGCAAGGCTTTCGAGGAAAAACGCGTTCTGCTCAACCGCTATCGCATTGCCGGCAAGACCTTGTCGGACAGCCTGGTGAAGCTCGGGGTGCATGACAGCGAGATGGCCGGGCTGATTCGCGGTGCCTGGCAGGACACGCGCAAGCGTGACCAGTTGGTTGCCCTCGAGGGCACCTGGGCCCTGCTTTTTGCGCAGGCGATGCGTTTCACCGCGGAGCCGACCGCGGCGGTACGTGCCAACATGGAGTCGCTGCTGCAGGACTTCCGCAATGCCGCGAAAGCCTTCCCGGGTTCGCTGGCCGATGGCGCCATGAAGGCGGATGCAACGCTGCAGGAGTTGCTGGGCGTCAAACCTGTGGAGCAGGCGCTGTACCAGAAATTTCTGGTGACGACTGCCGGACCGCGCGTCGGCGGACTGGCGGACAGCTATCTGCGTGAGTCGGCGGAGGGACTGCTGCTGGCCGAACGTTACCGGATTTATCTGATTGCCTATGCAGCCGCGCTGCTGGTGCTGACCGGCTATCTCCTGTCCAAACTGATGACCAGCTATCACCTGCTCAACGTCGCGAATGCCGAGCTTGAGCAGCGCGTGGAAGCGCGCACCCGCGAATTATCAACAGCTCTCGCCCAGCTCAAGGAGTCAGAGGCGCAGCTGATACAGACGGAAAAAATGTCTTCCCTGGGTCAGATGGTTGCCGGCATTGCGCATGAGATCAATACGCCGCTGGCCTACGTCAAGAACAGCCTCGGTTCGGTGGCAACCAAGCTGCCGGAAGTGAAGAAGCTGATCGTCGAAACCAACAAGCTGCTAAAACTGCTTGAAGACGGCGCCCCTGACCCCGACACCCTCCAGGCCAAATTCACGTCGGTGCGCTCCCTGGTGGACTACTTCGCAGAACAGCAGGCGCTGGCTGAACTGGGGCAGCTTGCCAAAGACGGTCTTTACGGCATCGATCAGATTGCCGAGATCGTGATCAATCTGAAGAATTTCAGCCGGCTGGACCGCAGCAAGATGTCGCAGTTCAATCTCAATGAAGGTCTCGAGAGCGCACTCGTGCTCGCCAAGCATGAGCTCAAGCATCTGAAGGTCGTACGCCGCTTCGACGAGCTGCCGCTGATCACCTGTTCACCGTCCCAGCTCAATCAGGTCTTCATCAACCTCATCAACAACGCTGCCCAGGCTGTTCATCCGGACACGGGAGAAATTACCGTCTCGACCCGGGTGGTCGATGAAGGGCATGTCGCTGTTGAAGTCGCGGATAATGGCAGCGGCATTCCGCCCGAAATCCTGTCCAAGATTTTCGATCCCTTTTTCACGACCAAGGAAGTGGGCAAGGGAACCGGTCTCGGGTTGTCCATTGCCTACAAGATCATTGATCAGCATGGCGGCAAAATCTCCGTCGATTCGACAGTGAATGCCGGCACCCGTTTTACCATTGTGCTGCCCTTGCAGGCGCCGGAAACCGCAGAAGAAGAACAGGCAAAAACAACATGACAGCATCTTTGCCGCAACGCATAGGCAAATACGAAATTCAGGGGGTGTTGGGTCGCGGCGGGATGGGTGTTGTCTACCGTGCGTTTGACCCGGCAATTCATCGCCAGGTGGCGATCAAGACCATTACCAAGTCGGCGATGGATCCGGCCGATGCGCAGTATGCGGTGGCGCGCTTCCGCCACGAGGCTCAGGCGGTCGGCCGGCTGACGCATCCGCGGATCGCTGCCATTTTCGATTACGGTGAGGATGAGCAGATCGCCTACATCGTGATGGAGCTGGTGAACGGCAAATCGCTGTACGATCATCTGCAGAACAAGGCGAGCTTCGAGCTGGGCGAGATCGGCGAAATACTGCGCCAGCTGCTGGACGGTCTCGGCTATGCCCACGGACAAGGCGTGGTCCACCGCGACATCAAGCCGTCAAACATCCTGATCAACGACGATGGCCGTATCAAGATCAGCGATTTCGGCATCGCGCACCTGGACTCGTCCTCGCTGACCCAGGTCGGTGAAATCATGGGTTCTCCGGGATATATGTCGCCGGAACAGTTCACCGGCGACGACCCCGATGCGCGCACGGACATTTACGCTGTCGGCGTGATCGCCTACGAGCTGCTGACCGGGCGCAAGCCTTTCCTCGGCAGCAACGTTGACATCATGCGCCAGGTCATCAGCGACCGGCCGGCCAACCCGTCGGATTACAACGCCAAAGTGTCGGCCCAGCTCGACTGGGCGGTGCACAAGGCGTTGGCGAAGAAGCGCGAAGAACGGTTTCAGAACTGCCGGGAATTTTCACTGGCCCTGGTGCAGGGGATAGCGGCCAGTCTGCGAGCCCAATCCACACCGGAGCAGGGAAAGTCTGCAGCGGTCGACGTCGATGCCCCGACGCAGCGCATGGATCCGAAGCTGGTCAACGCGGCACGCATGATCGCCGGCCTGCGCCAGCAGACCAAAGCCGGCGTACCGGCAGCGCCTGCGGTCAAGCCGGTCGATGCCGCTTTCGACACGGCCGGCCGCAAGGCCAAGCTGCTGTTCGTTGATGACGAAGAGCGCATCCTGAACGCGTTGCGTTCGATTTTCCGCAACCAATACACCGTTTTCACCGCCAGCAGCGGTCCGGAAGCCATGGAATTCCTGAAGCGCTTTCAGCCGCATGTGGTGATCAGCGACCAGCGTATGCCGGAGATGACCGGCGTCGAGTTCCTGCGCGATGTGAAGGAGGTGGCACCGAATACTGTACGTATGCTGCTTACCGGCTACTCGGATCTGGCGTCGATTGTGGGCTCGATCAACGACGGTGAGGTGTTTCGTTTCATCAGCAAGCCCTGGGACAATACCGAGATACAGAAGATCATCGGCGAAGCTTCCGCGATCGCGCTGGAATTCGCTGATATGGCCCACACGCCGACGATCGTGCCGGAGAACATGGACTGCGCCGTTCTCATCGTCGACCGCGAAACGCAGGTTTTCCGTGCAGCCAAGGAGCTGATGAACGGCATCTGTCCGGTGATACATGCGCTGGATGCACAGTCGGCACTGGCCGCGCTGGCGGAGCAGGAGGTCGCGGTGATCGTTGCGGATGTGAGCAGCAGTGACCGTGAATCCCTGGCGACGTTCAAGCTTCTGAAGCAGGAGCATCCGGAGATCCTGTCGATCCTGATGACGGCGGCAGCGGATTCTGAGTTGGTGATCGACCTGATCAATCAGGCGCAGGTGTTCCGCTTTCTGAGCAAGCCGGTCAATCTCAAGACGCTACAGCAGCACGTGCAGGCGGCACTGGCCCGTTACCAGTCTTTCAAGAAGTCGCCCCGCCTGTTATCACGACATCGTGTCGTGAAGACGGAGGATGTCGCCTTGGGCAGCGCATTGCGCGACCGGATCAGGACACTCAAGTCCTGGTTCAGCTTCGGGCGCTGATCAGACGGGCGTGATCCAGTCTTTGGCGGTCAGAAAGTCCGTGTAGAGCGCCGCCTCCGGTGAGCCGGCTTCGGGTTGCCAGTTGTAGCGCCAGTTCACGACGGGCGGCATCGACATCAGGATGGATTCGGTGCGTCCGCCGGACTGCAGACCGAAGAGTGTGCCGCGGTCGAAGACCAGATTGAACTCCACGTAGCGGCCGCGGCGATAGGCCTGAAAACTCCGCTCACGTTCGCTGAAGGCGAGGTCGCGCCGGCGTTCGACGATGGGTGTGTAGGCGGGCAGAAAGTGATCCCCGACGCTGCGCAGCAGCGAGAAGCACATCGGGAAATCCGGTTCGCCCAGGTCATCAAAAAAAATACCGCCAATGCCGCGCGGCTCGTTGCGGTGTTTGAGGAAGAAGTAGCGGTCGCACCAGGCCTTGTAGTCCTGGTAGCGGCTTTCGCCGAAAGGCAGCAGCGCTTCCCGGCACTGGCGGTGAAAATGCACGGCATCTTCGGTAAAGCCGTAGTACGGTGTGAGGTCCATCCCGCCGCCGAACCACCAGACCGGTGCAGCACCGGATTTTTCAGCGACAAAACAACGCACATTCATGTGCACGGTCGGCACATAGGGGTTACGCGGGTGCAGTACCAGCGATACACCCATGGCCTGAAAAGACCGGCCGGCAAGCTCCGGCCGTGAAGCGGATGCCGAGGGCGGCAGGTGATCGCCGGCGACATGGGAAAATCCGATGCCGCCACGTTCGAGCAGATGGCCGTCTTCCAGCAGGCGGGTGATGCCGCCTCCACCGCCGGGCCGTTGCCACTCATCCCGAATGAAGGGCTTGCCATCGAGTGATTCCAGGCAGTCGACGATGCGCTGCTGCAGATCGAGGAGATAGTCCCGGACGGCGGCGAGATCCATGTGCGGCGGATTAACCGTGCTTCGCAGTGAGCGCTCGGTAGCCGATGTCGCGGCGGTATTGCATGCCGTCGAACTGAATCTGGCTGACGATCTCGTAGGCACGGCGCTGCGCGGTGCGGGTGTTGTGGCCGAGTGCCGTGACGCAGAGCACCCGTCCGCCGCTGGTGATCACCGTATCGCCGGACAGTGCGGTCCCGGCGTGAAAGACATGCGCATCGTCCACAGGCGCCGGCAAACCGGTGATGGCATCACCCTTGCGCGGATCGTCCGGATACCCGGCGGCTGCGAGCACCACGCCCAATGCCACCCGCGGATCCCATTCCGCTTCCACGGCATCGAGCCGTCCGTCCAGCGCCGCTTCGATGAGAGCAACCAGATCGCTTTTGAGCCGCATCATGATCGGCTGGGTCTCCGGGTCACCCATGCGGCAGTTGAATTCGAGCACCTTGATGTCGCCCGAAGGGGCGATCATCAGGCCGGCATAGAGAAATCCCGAGTAGGGGATGCCATCGGCGGCCATGCCGGCGATGGTCGGTTGAATCACTTCACGCATGACACGGGCGTGGATTTTCGGCGTCACGACCGGTGCGGGCGAGTAGGCGCCCATGCCGCCGGTATTCGGGCCGGCATCGCCGTCGAGCAGGCGCTTGTGGTCCTGGCTGCTGGCCAGCGCCAGTGCCTGCCGGCCGTCTGCAAGCACGATGAAGCTGGCTTCCTCGCCCTCCAGAAACGCTTCAATCACCACGCGCGCGCCCGCGTCCCCCATGCGGTTGCCGACCAGCATCATGTCGACGGCAGCATGCGCTTCGGCTGCCGTCATCGCCACCACGACCCCTTTGCCGGCGGCCAGTCCGTCGGCTTTGACGACGATAGGCGCACTCTGTTGGTCGATGTAAGCGTGCGCCTTGGTCGCGTCGGTGAAGGTGCCATAGGCGGCGCTCGGAATGCCATGGCGCGCCATGAAAGACTTCGCGAAGTCCTTCGAGCTTTCAAGCTGTGCGCCTTTTTGCGTCGGACCGAAGATGCGGTGACCGGCAGCGCGCACCGCATCGACCAGCCCACCAGCGAGCGGGGCCTCGGGCCCGACCACGGTCAGGGAAATGTCATTTTTTTCTATAAAATCAATGACTTGTTCGTTATTCGCGGCGCTGATGTTGTGCAACCCGTCGTCGCGTGCCGTCCCGGCGTTGCCGGGCGCGACAAAGACCTTGGACACACGCGATGACTGTGCCAGCTTCCAAGCCAGTGCATGTTCGCGACCGCCGCCGCCGATGACCAGAATTTTCATGAGGGGATCAGAGAGTAAAGACGGTTAGCCGCCGGGAGATGGATGCATGTAGTTTGCGCAGCGCTCAATGCCGGAAATGCCGGACGCCGGTGTAGACCATGGCGATACCGTGCTCGTCGGCGGCGGCAACCACTTCGTCATCGCGTACGCTGCCGCCCGGTTGAATGATGGCTGCCGCACCTGCTTGCGCCACCACATCGACGCCGTCACGGAAAGGAAAGAATGCGTCTGAGGCGACGACGGAACCTTTCAGGCTGAGGCCGGCATTGTCAGCCTTGATCGATGCAATGCGTGCAGAGTCGATCCGGCTCATCTGGCCGGCGCCGACGCCCAGCGTGCGGGCCTCTCCACAGAACACGATGGCATTCGATTTGACGAAGGTGGCCACGCGCCAGGCAAACAGCAGATCGTCGAGCTGCTGTGCGGTCGGCTGCTGCCGCGTGACGACCTTGATGTCGCCGGCCAGCAGTTGATGATTGTCGGCGGACTGGATCAGCAGGCCCGAATTGATACGCTTGATGTCCTGGGCGTTACGGCCGCGTAGCCAGGCGGTGTTGCCGTCACGCTGCACGGCATCGAGCGAAATCTCGAGAACGCGTACATTGGCTTTCGCTGAAAAAACCGCCAGTGCCTCGTTGTCAAAGCCGGGGGCCATCAGCACTTCGACAAATTGACGGCTCACTGCTTCGGCGGCAGTCCTGTCAAGCCGACGGTTGAAGGCAATGATGCCCCCGAAGGCCGAGGTGGGGTCTGTGGCAAAGGCGCGGGCATAGGCTTCTGCCGGATCCTTGCCCAGTGCCACCCCGCAGGGATTGGCGTGTTTGACGATGACGCAGGCAGGCGCATCGAATGACTTGACGCATTCCCAGGCAGCATCCGCATCGGCAAGATTGTTGTAGGAAAGCTCCTTGCCCTGCAATTGCCTCGCGGTGACGAGGGAGCCCGGTGCCGGGTGAAGATCGCGGTAGAGGGCTGCCTGCTGATGCGGGTTCTCGCCGTAACGCAAGTCCTGCATTTTGACGAAGCGGCCATTGGCCTGGGCCGGAAACTCGTTGCGTGAACCGTCCGGCTGCAAAGAGGACAGGTAGTCGCTGATCGCCGCATCGTAGTTCGAGATCCGGTTGAAGGCAGCAACCGAGAGCTGAAAACGGCTGTTGTCAGATAACCCGCCATTACGCCGGATTTCGTCCAGCGCCCCGGCATACTGCGCCGGATCGGTGAGGACCCCGACGCCGCGCCAGTTCTTGGCGGCAGAACGCACCATGGCCGGGCCGCCGATATCAATGTTTTCGATGGCCGCTTCGAGGGTGCACCCCGGGGCGGCCACGGTGGCTTCAAAGGGATACAGATTGACCACCAGCAGGTCGATGGGCGGAATCGCCGCTGCGTTCAGCGCTTGCATGTGGGCAGGATCTTCCCGCCGCGCCAGCAGGCCGCCGTGTATCTTCGGATGCAGCGTTTTCACGCGACCGTCGAGCATTTCCGGGAAACCGGTGTAATCCGCCACCTCGGTGACGGTCAGTCCGGCTTCGCGCAGCAGCGCCGCTGTGCCGCCCGTGGAGAGCAGCGCAACCCCCGCTTCTGCGAGGGCGCGGGCGAATTCGACCAAACCCGTCTTGTCAGAAACGCTCAGCAGGGCCTGTTTGACAGGAATCATGTGTTGTCTGCTGCCGGTCTTGTATCCGTATCAGCCCTTGAACTTGATGTTGTATGCCTTGATTTTCTTGCGCAAAGTGTTGCGGTTGATACCCAGCAATTCAGCGGCATGCGACTGATTTCCGCGTACACGCGTCAGCACGGATTCCAGCAGCGGCTTTTCGACAGATCCGATGACCATGTCGTATACGCCGGCGGCTTTTTCGCCATCCAGGTCCTTGAAGTATCCGTCGATGGCGCGGCGCACAACCCGGGCCATTTCTGTTTCATACATCATGCTGCGAGCTCCTCCTCGTAAACCAGACGCTCCCCGCGCCCTGACAAGTGTGAGAAAAATTCGTCGACCGCTGCGAGCTGCTCCCGGCAGGTCTGCAACTGGTTCATGCCATGCCGGAAAGCGGCTGATCCGGCGAGCCCTTTGGTGTACCAGGATATGTGTTTGCGCGCGACACGCACGCCGCGATCCTCGCCATAAAAGCCATAGAGATCGTGCAAATGCCCGGTCAGTACGCGGTGAATTTCCGACACTGCCGGTGGCGGCAGATGCGTGCCGGTGTTCAGGTAATGCTCGATCTCGCGAAACATCCACGGACGCCCCTGGGCGGCACGCCCGATCATGACGGCGTCGGCTTTTGTGTAGGCCAGCACATGCCTGGCGCGCTCCGGGGTCGTGATATCGCCGTTGGCGATGACGGGGATGCGCAATGCGTTCTTGACTGCTGCGATCGTGTCGTACTCCGCCTCGCCGCTGTAGCCGCAGGCCCGCGTGCGACCATGAATCGCCAAGGCCTGGATGCCGGCATTTTCTGCAATGCGAGCGACAGTGACGGCGTTGCGGTGGTCGCGGTCCCAGCCGGTGCGGATTTTCAGGGTGACCGGGACACTGACTGCACTGACTACGGCATCCAGTATGCGGCTGACCAGCGGCTCGTCTTTCAGCAAAGCGGACCCGGCCATGACGTTGCAGACTTTTTTTGCCGGGCAGCCCATATTGATATCGATGATCTGGGCGCCTTGATCGACGTTGTAGCGTGCGGCGTCGGCGAGCATTTTCGGGTCGGCGCCGGCGATCTGTACCGAAATCGGATCCACTTCTCCGTCATGATTGGCGCGCCGGCGGGTTTTCTCGGAACCCCAGAGCAGCGAATTGCTTGCCACCATTTCAGATACGGCCATGCCGGCGCCCATCAACTTGCACAGCTGCCGGAAGGGTCTGTCGGTCACACCCGCCATCGGCGCGACGATCAGATTGTTCTTCAGCTGATAGGGACCGATCTGCATGTCGTAGGCCCGAGTGTAATCCGGGAGCGGGGTTGAAAGGGTGGCAGGAACGCGGTGAAAGGGCGCCATTGTAATGACACTCGACCGGATCGCAAAGACTGTACTGCCTTTTTTTTAATCAGCTGTCGCAGAAGCGAAACGGGCTGAGCGAACGTCCGGTTGCAGGATGTGCTGATCGTGCGGAATTTCACGGCAGATCAGGGCATTTAGCGCAGACTGTTGCCTTGACACTTGCAGAAACGCGGTTAACAGCGCGTCATGACAAACAGTCGCGTGAAAACAAGCGGAGTCAGCCGCGGGAGCCGAAGGTCATGCGGCGAATGAGAAAATTTTTCAGCGGCGGCAGACAGGCCAGTGCAGTCAGTCCCCCGGCGCGCAGTGCCTGCAGCCCCGGCGCATCATTGGAAAAAAGCCGCACAAGGTTATGCGTGAAAACTGTGCCGCCGCGCCTGTCCAGTGCCCGTCGCTGTTCATAGGCCTGCAGCCAGACGTCCGAGCCAATGGCAGCTGTGCAAGTGATCGCACACTCGCCCAGCTCCCATGCGTCTCGCAGACCGAGATTGAACCCCTGCCCGGCCACCGGGTGCAGCGTCTGCGCGGCATTTCCAATCAGCACGGTATGTGCCGCGGTGCGTTGCGCCGCCTTGCGGGCGCGCAGCGGATAGGCAGCGCGATTCGACACAGCGATGAAGCGGCCGGCGCGCCAGCCAAAGGCGCTTTGCAGCGCCGAGACAAAGTCCCGATCATCCAATGCCAGCAATGCTTCCCGGGATTCACTGGAGACAGTCCAGACCAGTGCCCAGCCCTCACCGTCGGGCAACAGTGCCATCGGGCCCTGAGGCGTAAACCGTTCATAGGCCGTGTGGTGGTGTGGGTGCTCGCTGACCACGCGCGCCGTGATGGCGGTTTGGCCGTAATCCCATTCGTCGGCGACGCCCGGGGGCTGTCCCTTGCCGTCTGCAATCACCAGCAACTGCGCCGGCAGACTATCGACGATGCCCGAGGGATCGCTGACATCGATCACGGCTGGCGCACCGGCGCGCCAGGCAATCATTTCAGCTTGGGTTCGGCAGCGAATACCTGCAGACCGGTTAGCGCGTTCGAACAAAGCGCCGCCCAGATCTGCATAGTTGACGACGTAACCCAGATCGGTGAGCCGGGCCTCGTCAGCGCTCAGCCGCACCCGACCGAATCCGCCGCGCTGTGATACGTGAATATGCCGGATCGCAGTGGCCGCCCCGGCAATCGCCGGCCACACCCCCAACCGCTCGAGAATCAGCCGGCTTCCGTACGACAGCGCCAGCGGGCGCCGGTCCTCGCGCGGCGCTTCGCCCGATTCGAGGAGTAATACCGGCTGCCCGGCCCCTGATAATGCCAACGCTGCCGCACAACCGACAGGGCCTCCGCCGGCGATGACGATACCGGCGGTCTCAGTCAACGCGCCCGCATCCATGATTCGATGTCGGCAATCGATTTCGGCGCGTCTGCGGTGAGCAACTCGCAGCCGCCGGTGGTCACCAGCGCATCGTCTTCGATGCGTATGCCAATATGGTGAAAATGCGCCGGGATGTTGTCTCCGGGCCGGATATAGCAGCCGGGCTCGATGGTCAGCACCATGCCCGCCTGCAGGGTCATCCATTCGTTGTCGCGCTTGTAGTCGCCGGCGTCGTGAACGTCCAGACCCAGCCAATGTCCCGTGCGGTGCATGTAGAAACGTTTGTAGCTCTCCTGCTCGATGACGCTGTCGGCGCTGCCGCTCAACAGCCCCAGATCAATCAGTCCCTGCGAGAGAACACGCACGGCAGCGTCATGCGGCGCATTCCAGCGAGCGCCGGGTCTGACCGTGTCGACGGCGGCTGCCTGCGCGGCCAGCACCAGCGCATAGATGTCCCGCTGGGGACCGGAAAAGCGGCCATTGACCGGGAATGTGCGGGTGATATCGGCTGCATAGCCATCGACTTCCGCGCCGGCGTCAATCAGCAACAGATCGCCGTCGCAGAGCAGGTTGTCATTGTCGATGTAATGCAGCACGCAGGCGTTCGCGCCGCCGGCGACGATGGATGTGTATGCCGGTGCCTGGGCGCCTTCATGCCGGAAGACCCGCAGCAGTTCGGCTTCTACCGCATATTCCGGCACACCCGGCCGGGCCGTGCGCATGGCTTCGCGGTGCGCCGCCACCGAAATGGCGGCTGCGCGCCGCATAGTGCCGAGTTCCACGGCGTCCTTGACGAGACGCATGTCATCGAGAAGCCGGCGCACGTCACGGATATTGTCCGGCGCGGCCACGCCGCTGCGCGCGCGGCCACGCACCGCATTGATCCAGCGCAGGACCCGGGCGTCCCAGGCAGCATCGTCGCCGAGATGGACATACACGTCGTCGCGGTCTGCCAGCAGATCGGGCAATTGCTCGTCGAGGGAGTCGATGGACTGCGCGACATCCAACCCGAACACCTCGCGCGCGGATTCCGGCCCGTAGCGGAAACCGTCCCAGATTTCGCGCTCGTCGTTTTTCGGCCGGCAGAACAGCGTCGACTTCGGGCTGTCGCCGCCTTCGACCACGAGTACGGCCTCGGGTTCGCGAAATCCGGTCAGATAGTAGAAATAGCTGTCGAACCGGTAGGGATAGTGGGCATCGCGGTTGCGGACTTTTTCCGGGGCGGTCGAAATGATCGCGATGCCCTTGCCGATGGCGGCAGCCAACCGTTGACGCCGCCGCGCGCAGGCGGCGATCAGTTCGGGTGCGGGATTAATCATGGCAAACCATTATACCGGCGGTGATGTGCCGGCTTGCCGGTCAAGCCAGACGGCCCATTGCTGTTTGCGGGGGGCAAGCTGTTGCGAGACGGCTTGCGCGAGATCCGCGAAAAGCCGCGCAGTGACCCGGGCTGCGGCATTGTCGTCCAGCCCTTGCAACTGCGTCTGTACCTGCTGCAGGGCTTCTTCGGCTGCCAGCGCGGTGGCAAGAGTGGACTTGATGCGGTCACGTGGCGAGGGTATCCATGATTTGTCCGCGACGAGGCTGTGCAGCTTTTCGCCTGCTTCAAGAACGCGCTTGCGCAGTCGGGACAATTGCCCGATTTGCGGGCTGCACAAATCTTCCCAAGTCACGGCATCCATCAGCGCTTGCCAGTGCCGGCGGATGACCCGGACATCGTCATCGGTCCACCGCAGAAGGCCGTCGCTGTCGCTCATGTATGCAGCTGCTTGTCGTTGTACGAGCGATCGAGTTGTGCCAGGCGTTCCGGTGTGCCGACATCGTGCCAGACACCCGGGTGGCATTCACCGCTCACGCGGCCGTTCGCAATGGCCTCGCGCAGGACGGGCGCCAGCGCCGCTTTACTGCCGGGAAGGATGCCCCCGAGCAGTGCCGGCCGGTATACCGCGATGCCGGAAAATGTCAGACGTTGTGCCCCGGTATTGATGACGCGGGTGCCGGACAGCCCGAAATCACCCTGCGGATGATGCGATGGATTGGGTACCAGCACGAGGTGGGCGAGACGCCCGTCGCCTTCCATGGCACCGGCGACCGGGACCAGGCGCGAAAAATCGTATGATGTCAAAACATCCGCGTTAGCAACCACAAACGGAGCGTCACCGAGCAGAGGTAGTGCGTTCACGATACCGCCGGCGGTTTCCAGAGCGACGGGCTCCGGCGAATAGCGAATGCGCACGCCCAGCCGGTCGCCATCGCCCAGGGCATCGCGGATCTGGTCGCCGAGGTGTGCGATGTTGACGACAAGGTCGCGGATGCCGGCGTCTGCAAGCCCGGTGATGATCCGGACAATCAATGGAGTTCCACCGACACGCAGCAGGGGCTTGGGCGTGTGGTCGGTCAGCGGTCGCATGCGTTCACCGCGCCCGGCGGCCAGAATCATGGCGCGGGGCGCCTGCGCGGCTCCCGGCATCGACTCAGAAGGTATAGCCCACCTGCGGCCCCTTGCTTTCCAGATGATCCAGCAGATGGGCCAGCGGCAGGAGTTCGCGATACCGTGCGCAGACCGGCCGCAGGTAATTCAGGAAGCGTGGCGCATCATCTAGGTAGGCGGGCTTTCCGTCCCGGTAGCGGATGCGGGCAAAAATGCCCAGTACCTTCAGGTGGCGGTGTACGCCCATCCACTCGAAGGCCTGATAGAACCGGCCGAAATCGCTATCGAGGGGAAGGCCGGCGCGGCGTCCGCTTTCCCAATAGCGCACGGTCCAGTCCAGCACCTGTTCCTCGGACCAGCTGATGAAAGCATCCTTGAACAGGCACACCGGATCGTAGCTGATCGGCCCGGCAACCGCATCCTGGAAATCGAGGATGCCGGGATTCGGCGTGGAGACCATCAGGTTGCGCGGCATGTAATCGCGGTGGGTGAATACCACCGGTTGAGCCAGGGCGCTTTGGATCAATGCGGTTTCGACGCCGGCCAGCGCGTTCCGGCTGTTTTCGTCGAGGGGCTGACCAAGGTGCCGGCTGATATACCAGTCGGGGAACAGGGCGAGTTCGCGGCGCAACAGGCCCTCGTCGTAGGCCGGCAGCGACGCCGAGTCAACGCGGGTCTGCATGCAGACCATGGCGGCGATGGCATCCCGGAACAGGGCATCGCTGTTCGCGCTGTTCAGCGCCTGCAGATAGGTGGTGGGGCCGAGATCGGAAAGCAGCAGGAAGCCCTGGGAGGTATCAGACGCGATGATGTCGGGCACGTGGAGGCCGGCGTCGGCCAGCATGCCGGCGACCCGGATGAACGGTGCGCAATCTTCTTTGTCCGGTGGCGCATCCATCACGATATAGGACCGCTCTGCGCCGGTGACACGGAAATAACGGCGGAAGCTGGCGTCAGCCGAGGCAGGGGTCAAGCCTGTGCCGCCGGCAGCAGGCGTTGTATGCAACCACTGCCGGAGTTCGTGCAGGCGATCCGTATGACGGAATTCAGGTGTTGCGCTCAAGCGTTGATCTGCGGAGTGAATTGTGAGATTTTAGCACCTCATTCACGCCCTCCCTCCATGCCTCCTTGCCGCCTTGATCAACTGGCCGTTGCGGTTGCCTGCGCCTTGCCTGCGCTGGCGTTATCCGAGTCCGGACTCGGTCTTCGCAGTCAGCAAGCGCTTCTTCCTGTCCCGGCGAAAATCGAAGCGCCGGTACCCGTATTTATCGACGCGGACCGCATCGAAGGCACCCAGGATCGGGAAACCATCGCCTCCGGCAAGGCGCGTTTGCGCAAGCGCGGGCAGGCCTTTCACGCGGACTGGATGAAATTCGACAGCCAGTCGGAGGTGATTTCAGCGAAGGGCGATGTCCGCATCGAGCAGCGCGGCGAATTGCTGGAGGGCAGCGAACTGCGCTACGAGACTGCCACGGACCGGGGTTTTCTGGAAAAGCCGCGGTACTGGCTGATGAGCCGGCGAATCGATCTGCCGGGGGGCGAGGAACGGCCCGGCTTCGGCGAGTTGGACGGCCGAGGGACGGCCGAGCGATTGCTCTTTGCCGGCCCCGGAAAGTACGAAATCCGCGGCACGGAGTACACGACCTGTGCCCCCGGCAATAATTCATGGTTCATCCGGGCGGCCAAGCTCGACATTGACCGCGACCGGAATATCGGTGAGGCGCGGGATGCCAATATCGTCTTTTTCGACCGGACCATTTTTTACTCGCCATACCTGACGTTTTCACTGCACCAGGAGCGCCAGTCGGGATTTCTCACGCCCATGCATCGCAGTTCCAATACCACCGGTTTCGAAGTCATTGTTCCCTACTACTGGAATATCGCTCCCAATATGGATGCGACGTTCTACCCGCGCTACATGACCAAGCGCGGACTCCAGATCGGCTCGGAATTCCGCTATCTGCAGCCCGGATGGAAGGGCGAAATGCGCGCGGAGTATCTGCCCTCAGACCAGCAGATCGGGCGTGACCGCTGGGGTTTCTTTGCCAAGCACCAGCAGGCCCTGTGGTCTGACTGGAACGGAACGGTCAACATCAACCGGGTATCGGACGACCGTTATTTCACGGACTTGTCGACCCTGTTGACCGTCACATCGCGCGTGCACCTGAACAACGATCTGTCGCTGTCGCGGACAGGTCGCTGGGACGATGATGGTTTCTATCAGGTGGGGGTGCTGGCGCAGCGCTGGCGAACCCTGCAGGCAGATCTGTCTGCCCCGCTGACGCCACCCTACAATCGCCTGCCCCAGATCAGCCTCCTGGCGCAGAAGCAGCACTCTCAATGGGGTGACTTCGATTTCAGCGGTGCCAACTCGTCCTTTGAGCATCAAAGCCTGGTTAACGGCAACCGGACTGTTGTTTACCCGGCGTGGTCATATCCGATGCAGACGTCATACGCCTATCTGACGCCCAAGGTAGGCGCCCACCTGACCCACTATGCCCTCGGCGCCAACAACACGGCACGCTTGCCCGACGCGAACCGCAGTCTGCCGGTGTTCTCCCTGGACAGCGGGGTGACCTTCGAACGGAACCTCGATCTGGGCGGCCGGCAATGGATCAATACCCTGGAGCCGCGTGCGTATTACGTGTACATCCCGTATCGCAATCAGTCGCTGCTGCCGAATTTCGACAGCAGCCAGCAGGACGTCAATCTGGCGACAATCTTCTCCGAAAACCAGTTCAGCGGTCAGGATCGCATCAATGACGCCAACCAGCTGACAATGGGCGGCACGACACGGCTGGTGGACAGCAGCAGCGGCAGCGAGCGGCTGCGCGCGGTGCTGGCGCAGCGGTTCTACTTCCAGTCACAGCAGGTGACCCTGCCGGGTGTTGCGCCCAGGGCCAAGGACAGCAATTCCTCCGATCTGCTCGCTGCGGTCCGGGGCTACCTTGCGCGTAACTGGTTTGCGGAAGCGGGCTGGCAATACAACACTGACCAGAAGCAGACTCAGCGCTTCAACGTTGCCGCCCGCTATCAGCCGCGCCAGGGGCAGACACTCAACGTGGCCTATCGCGAGAACGTCAATCTGCTCCGGCAGATGGATGTGTCAGCGCAATGGCCTATCGACGGGCGCTGGACGGTCGTCGGACGATGGAATCATTCACTGCGGGACAACCGGAATCTGGAGGCGCTCGCGGGGTTTGAATACAGTGACCAGTGCTGGGCGCTGCGTATCGTTGCCCACCGTTTCGCGACGACCAGCAGCGCGGCAAGTACCTCCGTTTTTGTGCAGCTTGAGCTGAACGGCGTGTCGCGTATCGGGTCGAACCCCCTGGACGTGCTCAAGCGAAGCATTACCGGCTATCGTCCTCATGATCCGCGTGCCGGGGCGCCAGTCGAATACAATGTACCCGGATTATTCTGATTCGGCCGGTGCTGCAAGCCGGTCTTTTGACCCCAGCGTTTATGACCAAGACCAATAAACTGTTGTCGCATGTATCAGCCCTGGCGCTCGCCTTTTTCGTCATGACGGCGGCCTTCCCGGTTGCGTCTCCCGCCCAGCAGGCGCAGTCTGCGCGCCGCATTGTCACTCTCGACCGGATCGTGGCGGTGATCGGCGATGAAGTGATTACCGAACGCGAATTATCTGCGCGGGTGGACTATGCCTATCGTCAGTTGAGACGGCACGGCACGCCGCCACCGCCGCGCAAGGATCTGGAAGAGCAGTTGCTGGAGCGGCTGATCAATGACCGTGTGCAGATGCAGTTCGCAAAGGAAAACGGCATACGCGTAGACGATACTGAACTGGATCGCGCCTTGGTGCGGATTGCCGAGCAGAAC
>Ga0129333_10001127_pt1 | contig 23867 bp, 26 predicted proteins | sample CPB6_08_DNA_FD_94474 | JGI IMG/M metagenome (GOLD analysis project Ga0129333, IMG submission 94474) | Freshwater to marine salinity gradient microbial communities from Chesapeake Bay, USA - CPBay_Sum_0.6_0.8_DNA | ecosystem: Environmental > Aquatic > Marine > Coastal | place: USA: Chesapeake...
TGCAGGCAGATTACAACAACGTCAAAGCTATACAGTATACTGGATCCTTAAGCACTTCTTTTACTGAGAAGGAGTTTCTTGGAGCTGCATGGTATTTTACAGCATCTTTGAGCTCTAGTATAGCAATCAAACCAAATGTAGCATCTGACTACAGTCAACGGTACAACTTTCAAAACGAAGATTTTACTATAAACTTTATAGCAATACCAAGTCAGTTACCAACACATCCATCCGGATCAATACTACTAACAAAGCAAGGGCCGGTAGATCAAGTGCGTGTTGATGAAAACGGCAACGTATACTCTAATATAGTATCAAATAAAACACCTTACAGACTGACTTGGTTATCTGGAAGTAATGTTGTGCAATTTGAAGTGGATGCTGGTGATGCTACTTTTAACCTTACAAGTAGTGTTAGTTTGAGTGTTGATAACTTGTATCATGTAACCGCTCGCAAGAGTGGTTCACTATACACTCTCCAGGTGTATAATAACGGAATTGAAGATGTGGTGTCAGGTAGCTGTGCGATAGTTGATAAGAGAGTTGCTAATGCAGCAAATGTTTTTGTTGGGAATAACCACACAGGTGATAGAGGATTTAACGGTGTGATTGATAATCTTAAAATGTATAAGGGTTACCTATCAAACAATGAAGTTAAGTTTTTGTGGGCAACTGTTGGTGCAGGTACGTTAAACGTAGGAAATGTTTTTTATAACCATGGGATGATGGTACTAACAGGTATACCAATCCGTTGTGGAGAAATAACACAAGTGGATTGTAGAGGTACACATACAATATGGGAAACAGAAATCTCATGTACAGTAAATCCTGGCGAGTTTGGAATGAGTTGCAATCCAACCCTACAAGAGTATGATCCAGTCTACAATGAGTATGTATACAGACCTTTTGTAACAAGCTCCGAATTCAAGCCTTATATAACAACGATTGGACTTTATGATGATGCTGGAAGGTTGTTAGCTATCGGAAAAGTAAATACACCAATACAAACACCCAACAATACAGATACAACATTTATAGTAAGATTTGATAGATAATATGAAAAGAAAAAAAGTTACAATAGCAAAACAAAAAGGTTACAGAAGTGGTTTGGAGGAAGTGATTAGCCAACAACTTGACAAAATGAGTATTGATGGCCAATACGAACAGCATAAAGTGCTTTATGTAAAACCAGTTACCTATCACGAATATACACCTGATTTTAGATTACCTAACGGTATATTTGTAGAAACTAAAGGTAGATTTGTACTAGAAGATAGGAAAAAGCATCTGCTAATTAAAAGCCAACATCCTGAGTTGGATATACGCTTTGTGTTCCAAAATTCCAAAAACAAAATACGCAAAGGATCTAAAACAACCTACGCAGATTGGTGTGAAAAGCACGGTTTTAAGTATGCTGATAAAGCTATTCCAGAAGATTGGGTGAAGGAAGTTCCTGTCGGAATTTTGGAATAAAAGTTGTATAGTTCTACATGACTGTAAATCTGTTACAAGTAAAACAACTACTTGATGAGCATCTTGGATCTAGCATCCAACATAAAAAGAATGGTGAGTTTAGTTATCACTGTCCTTTCTGTAATCACTATAAGCCAAAATTACAAATAAACCTAACAAATCAGAAGTGGCATTGTTGGGTCTGTAATAGTCGTGGTTTGTCTTTAACATCACTATTGAAAAAAAGTAATGCACCACAACCAACTTACAGTAAAATAAAAGAGTTGTATGGTGAAACTAGAATAACTGGTAAGAGTGAGTTTGCTCGTGAAATAGTTGGACTACCTGAGCATTATAAGCCTTTGTATGTGAACCATAACACACCGGATTATCGTAATGCTCTACACTATATAATGAATGTGAGAAAGCTGAGTGCATTAGACATACTACGATACCAAATAGGTTACTGCGAAGAAGGTCCATATGCTGGAATGATTATCATACCTAGCTTTGATGAAGGTGGTAACATAAACTTTTATGTTGGTCGTAGTTACTATTCACAATCAACCGTGTCTCACAAAAATCCACCGGTTACTAAGGATATTGTAGGGTTTGAGAGTCAGATAAACTGGGATGAGCCTATTATTATAGTTGAAGGTGCTTTTGATGCAATGGCAACAAAAAGAAATGTGATACCTTTATTTGGTAAAGCAATTCATCCACAACTCAAAAACAAGATTGTTAAACACACAAAGAAGCTTTATCTTGCGTTAGATAAGGATGCTATTACAGACGCACTCGACTACGTAGAGTACTTTCTAAATCACGACATAGAGGTGTATTTGGTTAACTTGCCTGGAAAAGATCCGAGTGAATTGGGTTATGGTAGTATGGTTGAATGCTTACAACACGCAGAAAAAGTAGATTTTTTCAAGCTAATGACATTAAAATTAAGTCTATGACCACACTAGCTGTTGTTTTTCTGGAAAAAAACGTGTAACTTGAATTTATTAACAAATAACTTATGATTAATAAGATTAAATGTAACCTAAAACAAATTGACAATATACTTCACGTAGCCGATATACATCTTAGAAATTGGAAACGTCACGCAGAATTCAAAGAAGTATTCAATAAACTATTTGCTGCTGTTGATGCGTCACCAGCGAATACTATTGTCACTGTTGGAGGTGATATCGTACACGCTAAGACTGATATGAGTCCGGAACTTATAAAGATGGTTTCATACTTTTTTAACGGATTAGCGGATAGGAGGCCTACAATTGTTATTACTGGTAATCACGATACGAATCTAAATAACCAAAACAGATTAGATGCTTTGACACCTATTGTGGAGGCAAACAACCATCCAAACCTATTTTACTTACGAAATTCAGGATTGTATGAAATAGGTGATATACTGATCAGTGTTATGTCTTTATTAGAGGATCCGACATCATACATCACTATTGATAAAATTCCAAATAAAGAAAAGTATAAACATCTTGTCGCTATGTATCACGGTACAGTAGCAAACAGTAAGGTTGATAGTGGTATGACTTTGTCTCACGGACTGGGTTGGGAAGTTTTTAGAGGTTTTGATCTTGTGTTGCTTGGCGACATTCACAAAAGACAACTTATGAGTAGCGAGTGGTTTGAGGACATAGAAGTTGATGAGAGTGAAGTTGAAACATATTTGCAGCAAGGTTGGGAAAAAGCTTAGAAATGGTAAAATTAAAAAGAAAGAATCCAGCGCTATGGTATGTAGGTAGTCTGGTTCAACAAAACTTTGGAGAGGCTTTTGAAGGGCATGGTTATGCTCTTTGCAATTTGCAAACACCAAAACAAGTTGAGTGTAATTTTGTAGATATACCAAATGATTGTGGATATTTTACGTTAGATGTTGTGGATGGTGTATTGCCACCCAACCTACCTATCACACCAAAGACAAATGTACGATTAAGAATTAGAAACACATCACCAGCACAGCTGAAAAGAATACTTGCTACAATACGTAAGGAGTATAAAAATAGTGATGTAATGGTTCAAAAGCTGGATAAGGTGTCAGTTGGTGATGATAGTAAGTTGTTTGGTGAATCACTACACCAAGGTGACATACGTAATGTACAGTATCAGAATCAACTAATCACAGACTATCTTACTCACTGTGGTGTAGATGACACATTAATGCAGACGATACTGCAGATAAACGCAAAGCTTAATCAAGAATTGCCACAAGGCGAAGTTGCACGCAATGTTGTGTGGAAGCCCAAGAAGTTTGAGTTTTCAAACATGTTTAGCTACGGTGAAAACAATGTTGTAAACTTCTCCAGTCTTGATGGTACTTGTGGCCTTTTTGCGCCAAATCACGCTGGTAAATCAGCAATACTCGATTCACTATGCTTTTGCTTGTTTGATCACTCTTTTAGAGCGAGTAAGGCAGAACAAGTACTTAATCGTAAGAAGGATGACTTCTGGTGTAAGTTTAATTTTGAGTTGGGTGGAATTGATTATTTTATTGAGAAAAAGGCATATAAGTATAAAAGTGGTCCTCTTAAAGGCAAGTTGCGTGTTGATATTGATTTTTGGTGTGTTAATGGTGAAGGTGAGACTGTATCGTTGAATGGAGAGCAAAGAAGAGACACTGATAAAATCATACAATCTTACGTTGGAACCTTTGATGACTTTATATTAACAGCGTTATCATTACAGCAAAACAATTCCAACTTTATCGACAAGACGCAAGGAGAAAGAAAGGAGTTGTTAGCAAACTTTTTAGATCTTAAGATTTTTGATACATTATACGATCTTGCAAACAAAGAAACAAAAACAGCATCAGTAATACTTGAAGAGTATCAAAAACAAGACTTTGAGACTAAACTAGGTGACGCTGAAAGAGCTTGTGAGCTTAACGAGCAAAAACACACAGTAGCACAACAACAGTTGACAGCAGTAGAGCGGGAGATGGAGGAGTTGACAAACACGTTGTTAGAATTAAACAAGCAACTACAACCGTGTAAAGCGGATGGTTTAAGTTTGAGTGTGTTGGAAGGAGACTTACAAGCAAGCAATACAAGACAACAACAAGCAACAACCGATCTACAAAAAGCAATACAGCAGCGTGATGTATGTCAACAAGAACTGCAGCAAGTGACAGACAAACTCGATGCATACAAGCAATCGTTTGACACAACACTACATACCCAGTATATAGCAGCTATAAAGCAAAAAGAAGAATTAGAAAGGTCACTTAACACCTATAAAATAACTGTTAAATCTAAACTTGAAAAGTTAGAAAAGTTAGAAAAACATGAATATGATCCAAACTGTAAATACTGTGTTTCAAACGTGTTTGTACAAGATGCCATTGCCACAAAAGGTGATCTTGAAAAGGATAAGACAGCAGTACAAGAGCTGTTAGATCAACTAAAGCAAATCTCAGATTTCATTGTTCATAACGAAGACATACAAACACAAGCAGAGTCAATACAAAGTCTTATAGTAAATCGTAAGGAACTGATAAACCAGTTAGATAAGCACCAAAGTCTATGTGATCGTTACGAATACGCGATCGATATTGAACAGCATAAAATTGAGAAAATCAAAGCCGATATACAAACTTACAGAGAAAGTTTAGCAGTTATTGAAGAAAACAAAAAAATACAAGCACAGATTCGTGAAGTAGAAAGAGCAGTCAGCCATAAAAAGATTGAGCTATCAAAACTTAACAACACTGTAAAGGATCTTCACGGCAAAATTAAAGTAGCAGAGCAAACAATATCAGATTGTAACGCAGCCATCCAACACATGCAGCAATTGGTGGAGAAACAAGAAGCTTATGACTACTACTGTAGAGCGGTGTGTAAGGATGGTATACCGTATGTTTTAATAAGTAAAGCCGTACCATACATTCAACAATACGTTAATAATATACTCAGTCAGGTGATTGACTTTACAGTTGAGTTGGAGACTGATGGTAAAAATATAAACGCGTTTATTTGTTATGACGATAATAAGTGGGCTTTAGAATTAAGCTCGGGTATGGAGCGTTTTATATCATCATTAGCTATCAGAATAGCTTTAATTAAAATTACTAATTTACCCAAGCCTGACTTCATTGCGATTGATGAAGGTCTTGGTGTATTAGATAGTAGTAACCTTAACTCAATGCACACACTATTTACATATATGAAGGATATTTTCCGGTTTAGCTTGGTAATATCACATATTGATGTTGTAAGAGATATGGTTGATAATATAATTACAATAGACCGAAAAGATGATTTTAGTCACATATCTTGTTAGAAGATATTTATTAGCGTATGGGATACGTATCGGTATATAAAAAACCACAACCAAGAGGATATTCTAGAAACACCTACTATATTGAGGATCTGTCTGAGACATCGCCAGATTACTTCGATATTGATACATTTCCAGATGTAGTTGGTGGTGGACGGTACATAATTAAGCTTAAAGGAAATGGTATTAACTTGAGGTTAAACACCTTAGTTGATATTGAAATTGTTGATGCTAATGGTGAGTTGATTTACAGCGAGATGTTAGATCTTGTAGATCGTTTTGGTAATGCATACATAGCATTTGACATTTACGACATAACAGCTCAAGGAATAGCAACTGCATACATAGTTGGCGAAGCTTTGGTAGACTTGGACGGAAACCCAGTACCACAAGATCAGAAGGATAGGTTTAATGTTAGATGGTCAAAACAATTCACAGTTTTTCCATTTGAAAGAAATAACGCAGAGCTGATATTTAACAATCCACCAAGTGTAAACGTAGCCCAAGTAATCACTCCAGCTCGATTAGAAACACAAACAACTGCAAGTGCTTACGCGTTTGCATACATAACCGGAAGTCCAGGCACAATGTCTATTGTGGAATCAAACTTTCAAGGATACGATAGAGACTTCCAATCAAGTCCAAACATATTAGATATTCGTGAGCGTAGCATTCAAGTCGATCCATTCAGCAGACCATTAACAACAAACATAGTACCAACTGTAATACGACAAGTTGATGGTGACATGCAAAATGGACAGTTATTAAGCTACACATCACGATATGGAACAATACTAAAAACAGCAACACCTTTCTTTTCCAAACAACTGTTAGGAGGTTATTTTGAATTTTTTAGCTCCGAAAGTACACCACGAACATTATTACCTAATCCACCAAGTGGTGTAACGGTTTCGGGTAGTGCAAGTGAGCAGCTAAGCAGATATTATGCAACAGTTGTGGAGGTTGTAAATTCAACACAAGCTGTGTTAAGTAAGCCTTTAACGGTAGTCACAATTGACTCCAACACAACCAGCGAAAACAAACTATCAACACACACCTACAAATCAGTGCAGCTATTCACAGGTAGTATTACATATGTTCCGTCAGACTCGGCGTATGTAACAAGCTCAGCTGTTAGTGAATCATATCTACAATTTACTTTCACAGATCTCAACCCTATCAGTGGTCAGGTGTATCGTATAAGAACATCAACAAAGCTGGGAGCTGAGGTTGGAGACTTTAAGGTGTTGAATGATCAAATTATTAACGGTGTTGAGTACTTAACAGATGCAGAATTTCCAAACGGATTAAACTATGCAAGGCACAGCTCTGATTATAGGTTGATCGGTCACTTTCCAACACAATCACGATTAGATGACTACTGGATATTTTTAAGAGAAGATCCAGCAAACTTCGACGTAACAACAGGATCGATCAATCACAGTATACAAATGGATAGTGCAGTATTACCAGCAACATACACACAATCTATGTGTCTCACAACTCAGTTTAGACAAAACTATACAGTTGATCAAATATATACGCTAAGCTTTTATTTAACCTTGGATCCATATACTGAGTTGGAGGTATATATGAATAGCAACGTACTAAACACCAATGTAATTGAATCCGATCTTTACCCGCGAGCATTTATCGAAACACAAAACACGGAAAAAAATAGATACTCTGGAGATTATAGCCGCTTTGGAAATTACACTGGAAAGATTACCAATGATAGGTCGACTAGAAAATATTATGGTAAGGTAGTGTTTGATTTTCAAACTGACGGTAGTGGTTTTGGAAGACCTTTGTTTAGATCAAGAGTTGTTGATGAAATGAATCAAAGTGGCAGTGCATACATCAGTGAAATCAGTATTAAGCCGTATACAATGAATGGTTTTACACCAAACATTGTACAATTTGCAGTTCCACTAACAGCAGAGCTTTTGACCGCAACTAGAATATCACAATCAATAGATTTCAAGATAGACTATTTTGATTACACTGGAAGACAGTCGGAGTATACAACCTACATCGATGATAGTGTATTAAACTTACAAGTAGAGATACCATCAAATACTTGCCAAGCCGATAAACTATTTTTCTACTTTAACTCTGATGCACAGGTGAGTAGAACAAACCAACCACCAAGAAAAGGATAACATGGCATTTAGTACAAGAGCTTTTGATTTATATTACAAGAGGATGGGTCCAACTGGAAGCAATGCAGGTGCAAAGGCTTATACGGGGTATATAGTTGAAAACTGGTATACGAGTAGTAGCAACTCCCCAGTAGTATCAGCATCATATTTAAACTTTCCAAAAGACACAATCTCAAACATATATTTAACAACGCGTAATGTTAATAGTAATGCTCGTTTTGCAATACTCCCATGGGGATCCGCAGCATGTGACTTTTTATGGAATGTAACTGTACCATCGTGGTCTTACTACCAATCACAATCAACAGAAACAAGATATGGTTCATCTGGAACAACTGATGTTATTTATAGAATTTGGACGGTTGACACACACCAATCAAGAAGCTTCTTTAAAGACAATGTTTCATCGTTTAATGGCTTCGGTGTGAGTACTTATCCAATTACATCAAGCTGGCGTATACTAGATAGAAAATTGATTAGCGGCAGCAACAACATCCCAGCATCCTTTAAGTATGTTCACGAAGACAACAACTCACTAGCATACCCGGTGTTTATAGGTAGTGAGCAAAGTTATATTGCTACTGACACATCACTGCAGTATGGATATGAAGCAAAATGGCCAACACTATCATCAACATCAACAGGATCGTTTAGTAAACAGTATTTTGATGATGATGGTGGAGCTGCAATTACACGAGCTGCTATAAGTGCCTCATTAGTAACAGCTTCCATCTCAGGCTCCAGCAACACTGCCACTGCTCTAAGACATATGACCCAAGCACTAAAAGCTAGAAGATTATTTTTCCCAATACCTGTCAGTGGCAGTGGCACTACTGGAGGTACCGATTATGTGTTTGGATACTTAACTGGGTATAAAGCAAGCGATCTATTTCAAGACAATGGTGGAATCTATAATGTACAATTTACGCTTAAACGATCATTAGAAATAGACACATATCCTGATGAAGGTACCTATATGTCGGTGTTTATACACAACGTATTACCACAAATTCCATCAGCATCAGCCAGAGTACCGGGAGCTGATGGGTGGTATCCACCAGACACAAACATAATAAAGGTGGGAAATGGGTATCAAGCAACACCAATAATGACCTTTAGTGATGCAAATACCGGATACCTAGTAGAGCGATTCAGTATAACAGTTGTACAATATGGTTATCCAGCACAGTTGTGTTTTGAGGTTAGTGGATCGTTAGCAGATAACAAATATTTTGGAATTATTGTAGATGATGTGCAGGTTTGTCAAACAGGAGTAACAACAGATCCAAGATTTATCAAACCACTTACAATCGAAGAAAGAACAAATATAGTAGCCGGCAAGTATGGCACTGTATCAGCACCAGCACCACCACCAATTGACTAATAATGATCAACAATAGTGTAAATAGAAACGTTACAAGGCCATACCCAGTTTTACAAGCGTTGGTGAACGAACACGCATTAGGCAAGATACTAATTAAAAACGTATACCAAGGCTGGCAAGGTGAGAGTATTCAACAAATAAGAGACAAACACGAATCAAATCCATATTCGCTTAGAATTGGAATGCCTCGAACAGACACTGAGTTGAAGGGTGATGCAATGTACTTTATATTACATTACCTATCCTACAATCCACTCACCAAAGATATAGAAAAGCGTGAATTAGTACCACTACGCAACACTGAAAAAATCTATATCGGTCAATCTCTGGATGAAAAGGTGTATAGTGATTATCGATTATTTGTAGATGGTAACGTTATCGCTGATGATATGTATCTCAAGAAACATGAGTCAATAAAAGATACACCAGTAGGTGATTTATTAGTATCACTTGCACAGAAAATTGAAAAACTACAATTAGAAGTGATAAATTTGAAGCGTGAACTAAATAACAAACATATTTATACACAAGGTACCTTACATAATGAATGAATTAACTAAATTCTTAGTTGAAAGCATATTGACTGAAGCACCAGCCGGAATAACAGTATTGTTACCGGGTGGATTTAAGCCACCACACGGTGGTCATCTAGCATTAGCACAGCTATACGCATCACAACCAAACGTTTCCCAAGTAAAAATACTTATAGGGCCAAAAGAAAGAGATGGCTACACAAGGGAGCAAAGCATGGCCGTTTGGAAAAAATTACTACTTGGATCACCAAACATAACAGTAGAACCGGTAGCAGAAAACAATCCACTATTAGGAGCCTACAAGTTTATTGAAACAGCCAAACCAGGAACTTATGCATTGGCTGCAAGTTCAAAAGGAGATGATTATGCTAGAGTTAAACAGTTTGTTGATGGGCATGGTCCTAGTGGTAAATACAAGAGAGAGGGGGTTAATGTTGTTGAGTTACCACTAAACAGCAGACCAATAGTGTACAAAAACAGAACTGATAGTCGTAATGGACAGGAGGTTAGTGCAACCGTTCTTAGACAAGACTTAGCAACACAAAACTATAATGATTTCAAATCTAATTATCCAGGACAACCAGAAAACATACTTAAAGACGTTTTCAACATACTAACAAAAAAGCCAATGAGAGAGTCGATGTTGTTAACCGAAGGTGGTGCAGCAGGTCATATGACACATCCTTACGAAGATTATGATCTAACGTTTGAAGACATTAAAAACATGATTGACTCTGCGTTGAGTGGTACGATTGAGTTTGCTCAAGAAAAGTTAGATGGTCAAAACTTAATGGTGACTTACAAGGATGGTGCAGTACGAGCAGCAAGAAATAAAGGTCATGTTAAAAATGCTGGTGCAACATCACTAACAGTAAAACAAATAGAAGACACGTTTGCTGGTAGAGGTCCAATACAAACTGCATTTGCAGAAGCAATGAAGGATTTGGAAAAAGCAATCAGCAAACTAACACCAGCACAAAAACAAAAGTTTTTTGCAAATGGAAAAAAGTTTGTAAATCTAGAAGTTCTTTATCCAGAAACAGCAAACGTAGTACCTTACGGAGCAGCACAGCTTAGACTTCACAACATCACAGAATACGATCCTAATGGAAACGTGCTTGGAACAGATGCGGATTCAGCTGCAAGATTGCAAGGAGCACTGAGACAAGTAGAAGCAGAAAACCAGAAAACATATCAAATCAGAATCACAGATCCAGTCACAATCAACAAATCAAAAGACTACGAAAAGCAAAGGGCTGAGTTGGATAAAATAGTAGATGATCTGCGTAACAAATTTAAACTCAAGCCATCTGACAAACTGGGAATGTATATACAAGAGTGGTGGAAAAAGTACATTACCGATATAGCAAAAACATATGGATATAAACCAACACCTGATACATTGCAGCAATTAGTAAATAGGTGGGGATTTTCAAATAAAGAAGTTAATATCAAAGCAATTCGCGACGGAATCCAAAACGAGGATTTTAAAAACTGGGTTGATACTTTTGACAAAACCGATTTAGCAACACAAAAAAAGGTTTGTGTGAAACCAATTGAAAATCTGTTTTTAAAGCTGGGAGTTTACACGTTGAAAAACGTAGCACAGCTTGTAGCACTTAATCCTAACGATAGCGTAAGACAAATTAAAAGTGATCTACAATCAGCAATTGAACAGATTCGTGCAGCCGCTGCATCATCTGATATGGGTGATGATGACGCAGCATTAAAGTTTCTTAGAAGAGAATTACAACGTCTTAAGGACATAGGAGGATTCAAAGCAATTGTACCACTGGAAGGCATTGTATTTAAGTATGATGGCAAACTTTACAAACTAACAGGTGCCTTTGCACCAATCAATCAAATACTCGGATATTTAAAATTTTAACATGAAACTTAGACCGTTAATTGAAAAACAAAAGTTGGAAGAGAAAAAGCAAGCTATTGCATCGTCTCCAGCAACAAACATAACACTTCACTATGACTCTGGATTTTCCAATGTTGGAGAAGAAGGGTCCCCAGAATTTTCTTGCACAATAAGCATGTCATCAACAGGTGGCAAAGAATATTTTCGCGGCGTACAAGACACAGAAGAAAGTGCAAAACTTGCTGAAGGAGTTAGATTGGAGTTACGCAGAGCTATGCGTAAGTTTGACAAACACGTACAATATATAGTTGATAAATACAAGTTACAAGCACGATGAAAACAACCTACGTTACAACTGGAGCAAAGCCAACCAAGAGAGTAGAAGGCGATATTTGGGAAGAGAGAGGCAAAACATGGACCATAAAGAATGGTGTTAAAAGAACCGTATCTAAAATGGACCACGCTCGAAAACAATTTGCAACACCATTTACATGTCCTAATTGCGGTAGTACAATGAAACACCACTTGGATGAAAAAATGTGGACAATACACAAGTTATGCTTTAATTGTGTCATTGACATGGAGCATGAAGTAATGAAAGCAGGAAAGTGGGAAGAGTATGAAAAAGGTAAGATAGTTGCAAATGCAAACGGTTACCTAAAAGATCTACAAGATTATCTACAAGATTATTTAAAAGAGAGTGTTGCACAAGCACACGTTACAGAGGATGGGCTTATAGAAGGTTGGTCAGATGCAAGCCAAACACACTTAAAGCAGGTAAGTGATACAGTAATACAAGACATAACTAAAAAAGTAGAGGATTACAAAAATGTTTGAGCCATCAATTATAGTAGCATTTATAACGGGTGTATTGGGACCTATAATAGTACTTGTTGTCAAACATTATTTAGACAAGTATAAGAAGAGTGATATAGTAGCAGATACACTAATCACTAGTGAAAAAATCACCAACAAACTTGAGCATATTAAGCATGAGTTTGGAGCTGATCGTGTTTGGCTAACGCAATTTCACAACGGTGGCCACTTTTATCCAACCGGAAAATCCATAGCAAAGTTTAGTATGGTGTACGAGACAGTTGAGGCTGGTGTGAAATCTATACAAAGCAGCTTTCAAAACATCCCAGTAAGTTTGTTTAGTAAATCAATCAACACACTACTTGAAAACAATGTCATCGAAATCCCGGATTTTAAAGATGAGAGTGTTGCTACTTACGGATTAAAATATATTGCTGAGGAATCCGAATGCAAGTCAGCATATTATTTTGCTATAAAAACGATTGATGAGAGGTTTATTGGTGTAATATCTGTAGAATACACAAAAAGAAAAACAAAACTCGATCAAGAATCTATTAACCATTTAGCAAACCACGCCACAGCAATAGGTGGTGTTCTTAATACACACTTACATAAAAACTAATATGAACGAAGAATCTAAAGGACTTTGGCATAACATTCGAGCTAAGCGAGCAAGAGGAGAAAAACCAGCTCGTAAAGGCTCCGATGCATACAACAAAGCAGTAGCAGCCGCTAAAAAAATAAATGCAATGAACGAAGAGGTTAGCATACAAGAATCACCAGATGGCCTTACGGTTAATATAATAGAGGGTGGTAAAAAGATTGGTGAAATAGCGTTAGAAACATACGACCAAAAACACTACACCATTATAGATGCAAACATAGAGGACACAGAAAGAGGTAAGGGATATTATCAAAAAGCAATAATAGAGCTACTCAACAAAAAACCAAACATCATCATACACTCTGTATTCAGATCACCAGAAGCGGAGAGAGCTTGGCAGAGTCTATTAAAAAAGCTACCAGCGGACATTAAGCATAAAATACGGAAGTATCCTGAAGAAGGAACAACAGATATCGCAATAACAAAAGGTGGAGCAATGAATGAAGTAACAATGTGTGAAACTTGCGCTCTTAGACTGCTAGAGGATATAAAAGCTGGCAAGTATGAACTTAATGAGGCTGAATATCAAGGTCGTGAAGTCAAGCTTGGTAAGCCGTTCAGACCAAAAGGAGGACCAAAAAAATTTGCAGTATATGTTAAAAACGATAAAGGAAATGTAGTAAAAGTGAATTTCGGAGATCCTGGACTATCAATAAAAAGAGATAATCCGGAACGCAAAAAAGCATTTAGAGCACGTCACAAGTGCTCACAAAAGAAAGACAGAACAAGTGCAGGGTATTGGAGTTGTAGAATGTGGTCAAGTAAACCAGTTAGTAAAATCGTATAATGGCCGTTGTTTATCAACACATAAGAAAAGATACGAAGGAAGTGTTCTATGTTGGAATAGGCACTACAGAAAAAAGAGCACTATCTGATAGAGTTAGAAATGCTTTGTGGCATAACGTGGTCCAAAAAGCTGGTGGGTTTGAATATCAAATTTTAGCAAGCAGTTTATCGTGGAAAGAGGCTTGCAATGAAGAGAAGAGGCTTATATCAATTTATGGTAGACGTGATATTGGGACAGGTATATTAGTCAACATGACTGATGGCGGTGATGGTCTGAGTGGATATAAACCCACCACAGAGTCTAACAAAAAAAGATCTGAAGCATTGTTGGGTAGAAAGAAGGTTTATGTAAAGGGTCCTAGAAAGAATCTGACTGAAGAACATAAGGTTAAATTGAGAAAACCCAAAAGCAATACTGAAAACTACAAAAAACCAAAAACAACAGAAGCAATAAAGAATTCAGCTAATACTAGAAGGAGGGTTACAGTAGAACAAGTTCAATTAATACATGAACTATTTATTAAGGGATTTACTAGAGGACAGATATCTATACAACTTAATATAACTGTGGATTTAGTTCAAAAATGGAAACACAAAACATTAAAATAATATGCCATATAGAGTAAAAAAACAAGGAGATCAATATGTGGTGTATAAGAAGGACACTGGAAAGCGTGTTGGTGCAACGGCAGGAAACAAAGAAGCCCTACGTAAGTATTTAGCTGCTTTGCATATCAACGCTAAGGAGGGAGTTGAACAAACACTACGTGAAGTTATCCGTACGGAAATCCGTAAGATGTTGAAAAAATCTTCTTAACCAAAAAAACACTCAATGGACAGTGACAGTAGTCAACAAGAAAATATCGAAGGAGACAGTAGCAACTTGGTGTATGATGCTCGCACTTTTTTTCAATCCTTTTGGGTTCGATATTGTACAGTATTGGTTAATGTTACTAACTGGAAGTTTATGGAGAGCCAATTTCGTTTTGTATTGTGTAGCGGGTGTATTCTTTGGATTATCTACGTACTTTCGATTCTTACATAAGAAGTATGACTAAGCTTAAGAGTATATTATCCGAAGACTTACGTGCCTGGTTTGGCAAAGGTGGTGCAGGAGGTGTAGGTGGTGGAGGTTGGGATAGATACAATTCTTCGGGAGATAGAGTTGGTAAATGCGGAGATGCAAAAGAAGGAGATCCTTATTCGGCTTGTTTATCAAAAGAAAAGGCTCGTAAATTAGGCAAAGCAGGTAGAGCTGTATTTGTAAAAAGAAAACGAGCTGCACAGAAAAAAGGTGGAGATGCTAAAAAAGGTGGTGAACAATCAAAAGGACAAAAACCTATAAAAGTGAAAACAGGAGCAAATGAGGAGATGACCCCACAACAATATCAACAAAAAGGTATGCCGTTTAAAGATAAAACTAGCATCAAAGTAGGAGAAAATCTATTAGAGCGTTTAAATTATCTACTAGAAAAGAATGTACCAACTAATCCAACTAAATGGGCCTACTACAAAGCACAAGCCAAAAAGAAATTTGACGTCTACCCATCAGCATATGCAAATGCATGGGCAGCAAAAAAATACAAAGCAGCGGGAGGGGGCTGGAAAAAAGGATGATTAAGTTAAAGGATTTATTGTCTGAGGTTGGCTTATCAGAAGCGTTTGCAACATCGAAAGAATTGCAAGCAACAGTAGACCATCTTAATGGTAAGAAACGCGTTTTACTATTAACTACATCTAACCGATACCAAATCCCAGAAGAAGAAAAGGATATACCAAAATCAACACAACTAGCACAAGTAATTAAAAAGGCGTTGGGAGAGAAAGTGGTGTTGATTGATGTACCAGAACTGAAGATATATCCGTGTGAAGGTAATGTATCGAGAAAGGATGGAAATAGTTGTGGACTAAAGGATGCACTACTCAAATCAAAAACAAAAAACCCAAGTGGTAATCACAGATGCTGGGCATCCATTAATAACCCAGATGATGAACTCTGGAAAATATCTAAAGAGTTGTTTGAAAGTGACGCTGTAGTGTTTTTTGCATCAATACGTTGGGGACAAGCAAATGGATATTATCAAAAACTTATTGAGCGTCTTAATTGGATAGAAAACAGACACACTACACTAGAGGAGAATAATGTTGTGAAAAACATTGAAGCTGGTTTCATTTGCATTGGTCAAAACTGGAATGGTCCTGAGGTTGTTAAAACCCAAAAGCAAGTTCATGAATTTTACGGATTCAAAACACCAGACACACTTTATTGGAACTGGCAGTATACAGAGGATGAGCTAGATGAAACGCAAGAGTCGTATAAAAAATCAGCATCAGAGTTTAAAAAAACCTTTAAGATCTAAATACGTACTATTTATTAAAAACAGACAATACCAAGTAAATGAAACTTGTAAACTTAATACCGCTAAAAGAGTATAGTGTAGAGGACGCATCCGCAAACACTCCAGAACTAATTGCACAACCATACTTTCGTGAATTTCAAGCAGCTCACGGATATTTACCTGTATTCCAATACTTGGGTACAAAAGGTGAAGAGCATATATTTGTAGCCGAATTAAACAAGTTTGGCCAACTGGATATGATCATAAGCTATGCAAAGCTGTTTGCAAAAGTAACCGATAAATATGCCGTTTTTGGTATTGTTTATGTGTTGACTGGTTTAGAAGAGTTTGATGCAACAGTTTGCAAGATGAAAAAGAAAAATGGCCAAATAGAGCGTATCATGTTTGATAACAAAGACAAGAAAAACTTTGACGCCAAAACAACTAACTTTGTTGACCTATTAGATAAAAAATAAATATGAAAGCTAAACAAAAACTCGCAGAAGACTTGTTGCGTAAGTATATTCGCACACAAATTAAATCTTTAATGGAAGCTGAGGAACAAGAAAAAACTCCAGCTGAAGAACAACCAGCGCAAGAGGAACCAGAAACAGAGGAAGCTGGTTTAAGTCCTGAGCTACAAAAGGCTGTTAACTCCTTTGTTGCCAAACTCAAAAGCTCAACCGACTCAGTTGGATCTGAAGAGTTGGTAGACATGATTGGAACTGTGATCACAGCGTTCGTTGATTCGAGCGAAATCAGAATGAACATTCTTAAAAACATAAAAACAAATATCGTACGCTAATGAAAACTAAGCACATAATAAAAAAGCTGCAAGAAGACACCGAATATCAGGAGTTTTTCAAAAAAGCTATGAAAAAGTTTGGAATCAACTCTCCAGCCGATTTTAAAGACGATGCAAAGAAAAAGGAGTTTTTCGACTACATCGACAAGAACTATAAAGCAAAGGTTGAAGAAAACACATATATGATGTCAACTGATCCAGCTGTCAAGTCTAAAGTTGAGATGGTAATTAAAACTTTACAGGATATTGAAGTAGATGGTGAAACAATGCAATACATTCTTGAAAAAGTGGGAATGGACGAGCAAATGCTGCAACAGCTAACACCAGGCGGAATACGATAACAATGAGAGCAGAAAGATTAGCAGTTATTATACTAGCCAGCGTAGTTGTTGCGTTTTTGGTGTACATATTGTTTTTTAGCTCGTCTATAAACATAAACGACATCACCGCCGAAGAGCAGCGAATAGACAGCCTCAATCGTGTTATTGAGAATTTAAACAAGCAGCATGTTATACAAGACAGTATTATAGGAGCTTACCATAATCAGGTTGATTCGTTGAATAAGCAGGTTAATATTACTAAGAGTAAAATCACACAAATAAAAAAGGAATATGGTAAAAAAACTGATATTGTTAGGAGTTATAATCCTACAGAGCTTGACAGCTTCTTCACAAACAGATACAAGTAGGTTTGAAGATCCAAATTGTAAAACAACGTTGCCCTGTCACGTTGCAAAACAAATTGCAATTGACTTAACAGAAGGCGATGCGGCAAAAGCTACATTAGTTGAAACAGAAGCTTTAGTGCAGCAACTCGAAACAAAAATAACACTGCAGGATAGTGTGGAAGCGGCGCGTGTACAAAAAGAAAAGATATATAACGACCAAATAACAGTTTATAAAGCGCAACAAGAAGAGTATCAAAAAGTAACTAAAAAACTAAAAAGAAGTAATAAAGCGTTGTCTATAGGAGTAAAGGTATTAGGAACGGTGTCGGGTGCTGGTGTAATAGGCACTATTGTAGGTTTCCTACTAAAATAACAAGAACTAGTTACGTATGGCAGAAGAGAAGAATCTCAAAGAGATTATTAAGCAGGAGTATATTAAATGCGCACGATCCGCCTCCTACTTCATGAAAAAATACTGCATGATCCAACACCCCACCAAGGGGAAAATTCCATTTCACCTATTTCCGTATCAGGAGGATGCATTACAAGACTTCCAAGACAACGATAGGATCATTATATTAAAGTCACGGCAATTAGGTATATCAACACTTATAGCTGGATACGCTTTATGGATGATTTTATTTCAAAACGATAAAAACTGTCTTGTAGTTGCGATTGATCAAAACACGTCTAAAAACCTTGTAACAAAGGTAAAGGTGATGTTTGACAATTTACCAAGCTGGTTAAAGCTAAAAGCGGTTGAAAGTAATAAATTATCAATAAGACTATCAAACGGCTCTCAAATTAAAGCCGTATCAAGCACAGGCACATCAGGACGTTCTGAAGCATTATCGCTTGTTATCATAGATGAAGCTGCGTTTGTAGATGGTGCAGAAGACTTGTGGGCATCACTACAACAAACACTATCAACCGGTGGTCAAGGTATTTTATTATCCACACCTAATGGAACTGGTAACTTTTTTCACAAAATGTGGACAAAAGCAGAGGCAGGGGATAACAAGTTTAAAACACTAAGACTACCTTGGCAAGTACACCCAGAGCGAGATCAAGCTTGGAGAGATAGACAAGATGCGGAGTTGGGAATAAGACTAGCTGCGCAGGAGTGTGACTGTGATTTTTCCACTTCCGGTAACACAGTAGTATCACCTGAGTTGATATCATACTACATGCAAACCTACGCTCAAGATCCAGTTGAAAAGCGTGGATTTGACAACAACATATGGATTTGGGAAATACCAGATTACACTAAAAATTATATTGTAAGTGCGGACGTAGCGAGAGGTGATGGATCGGACTATTCTGGGTTTCACGTTATTGATGTGGAAAGTTGTAGACAAGTTGCTGAATATAAAGGACAGTTAACAACCAAAGACTTTGGTAACATGCTCGTTGCAATAGCAACAGAGTATAATGATGCACTACTTGTTGTGGAAAATGCAAACGTAGGATGGGCAGCACTACAACAGATAATCGATAGAGGATACAAAAATCTATACTACACATACAAAAGCGATGTACTAGACTCAGATAGATTCTTAACTAAAGGATATGACTTGTTAAGCAAGGCAGACATGGTAGCTGGATTTACAATGAGTCATAAAACAAGACCACTTGCAATATCCAAGATGGAGTTGTATATTCGCGAGAAAAGCTGTATAATACGCAGTAAACGGTTGCTCGAAGAGTTGTATGTTTTTATTTGGAAAAATGCAAGACCAGAAGCAGCACAAGGATATAATGATGATTTGGTTATGAGTTTTAGTCAAGGTTTGTGGGTACGCGACACAGCGTTAAAATTAAGACAAGCTGGTATTGAGATTAACAGAGCTGCAGTATCAGGGATCAAGTCAACTGTCTCAGTGTATAAACCAAGACAGGACAGTAATCCATGGAGCATACGCGATTCTAAAGGTAATCAACAAGACATTAACTGGCTTCTATAACAACCGACTATTTATTAAAAATGTACTTTAATGGCTGAAAACACAACGCTTTTTAGTAGGCTACAAAAACTCTTTAGTACGGATGTAATTATCCGTAACGTAGGAGGAAACCAACTAAAGGTAATAGATACAGCTCGTATTCAATCGGACGGAAACATTGCAACCAACCGAAGAGTAGACCGTTTCTCAAGACTATTTTCCTCAATACCAGGATTTTCATATCACTCAGGCCAATTACAACTATATACTCGACTAGAGCTGTTTAGAGATTATGAGGCAATGGACACAGATAGCATCATATCTTCAGCACTAGATGTGTATGCTGATGAGTGTACTGCAAAGAATGAGTTTGGTGATATGTTGTCAATTAGTTCGGGTAATGAGAAGGTGCAACAAGTTTTGCACAATCTGTTTTACGACATAATGAACATTGAGTTTAACTTGTGGCCTTGGATAAGAAACACACTGAAGTATGGCGACTTTTTCTTGAAACTTGACATAGCTGAGCGGTATGGTGTAATTAACGTAGATCCCATATCACCATACGAAATGATTCGTGAGGAGAACTTTGATCCGGCAAACCCACATAAAGTGAGGTTTAAGCGTGATTACACTGCGTTATCATCACTCACACACATGGCAGCTTCAAAAGAGACCACACAAGAGTATGATAACTACGAAGTAGCACACTTTAGATTACTTACAGATACAAACTTTTTACCATACGGTAGATCAATCATTGAACCATCAAGAAAGGTTTGGAAACAAATCACATTGATGGAAGATGCGATGTTGATTCATCGCATTATGCGCGCACCAGACAAGCGTATCTTCAAGATTGATATTGGTAACATACCACCAAACGAAGTAGATGCGTTCATGGAGTCCATGATCAGTAAAATGAAAAAGGTACCTTATGTTGATCCAGAAACCGGTCAATATAACCTCAAGTACAACATGCAAAACATACTTGAAGACTTTTATTTACCAGTCCGCGGTGGTGAAAGTGGAACTTCCATAGAAAACTTAGGTGGTCTCAACTACGATGGTATAGCAGACATCGAGTACTTAAAGAATCGTTTGCTTGGATCGTTGAAAATTCCAAAAGCATACTTAGGATACGAAGAGGATACCTCAGGGAAAGCAACACTTGCATCGCAAGATTTTCGTTTTGCACGGACAATTGAAAGAATACAAAAAATTATTGCATCCGAGCTATATAAGATAGCTGTTGTGCATTTATATGCTCAAGGATTTACTGACGAAGATCTCGTAGACTTCACACTATCACTCACAGCACCATCTTCAGTATACGAAAAAGAAAAGATTGAGCTGTGGTCAACAAAGGTAACACTTGCTGGAGACATGGTGGATAAAAAGTTATTTAGTCGTGCGTGGATATACGAAAACGTATTCAACATGTCTGAAACTGAGTGGCTTAAAGAGCAAAACAGACTTGTGCAAGATGCAAAGGAACAGTTTAGATTGGAACAAATTAAAACTGAAGGCAACGACCCAGTTAAAACTGGTCAGTCGTTTGGTACCAAGCACGACCTTGCAATGTTGTATAAAGGAGATGGTGGAGTTCCTAAGGGATATGATGAGAGAACGAGTGAAATGCCTCCAGGAGGTTGGCCAGGTGCTGGACGTCCAGAAGAGCCAGGAACACACGGTACACACGAACATCCACTAGGATGGGATCCACTTGGAAACAAGACAATTGGCAAAGTGTACGAGCAGTCTGAGTGGAGAAAGTACTTATCTGAGGGTTTTGTATCTAGTGTAAAGGAGGCTTATACAAAAAAGCAAGCGTTAAAGGAAACTTACAGCGACAATCAAGAAGAAACCTTTAATTTATTGGACGAAAGTAACATTTTACCAGAAGAATAAGAAAAACACGACATATTTATTACTAGATGAAAAAATCAACGCATTCCAAGATCAAGAACACAGCAATTCTGTTTGAACTGCTGACTCGTCAAGTTGCGGCAGATACAATGAAGGGTGTTGAAAGATCACCAGCTTTAACTATTATTAAGGAATTTTTTAAAGCTGATACACCACTTGCAAAGGAATTGATATTATATCAAACCTTGACTAACGAAAAGTACAATAACGCAGAAAAGGCAAACTATCTGCTTAATGCTGTAGTGAAACTACGCAACAAGCTCGACACAAAAACACTTGCCGAGCAGAAGTATAACTTGATTAAAGAAGTTAAAAAGCACTACGATCTCAAAGAGTTTTTCAAAACTAACCTCACAGAGTACAAGCTGTATGCATCCATATATCGTGTATTTGAAGGTGTTAGTGTGTCAAAGGTTGCAGAAGTAGTACAAAGTCGCTACACGATTGTTGAGCATCTTAACAGAAAGGGTGGTAAAATTAGCGAAGCTGTAGAAACAGTTGTAGATGACTATCTTAAACAAGACGAAGAAGTGAGATTGCTAGCTTATAAGTTGATGATCGATAAATTCAACGAGAAATACGCTGGATTATCAACAAAGCAAAAGGCAATCTTAAAGGAATATATAAGCAACGTATCAAACACAGTTGCATTGAAAGAATTTTTAGTAGCAGAGAGTAAGGCAGTGAGCACCTCAATCAAAAAGCTATTACCAAAAGTACAAGACCAGATCACCACTATTAAATTGACAGAGGTCTGCAATTTGGCATCCAAGCTAGAAAAAGTTAAATCTGTGAAGGAAGAACACGTGCTTTCTCTGCTACTTTATCACGAGCTATTGAAAGAGTTAAAAGATGTCAAGTAAAAAACTTACAGCACAGGAGATATTAGAAATCCGCGAGTATGTAAAAAAACTACGCAAGGAAGGTAGTACGTCGGCACAAGGAGTTCCTGGCTATCAAACACCGGCAGCATTTACTGGTGAGGAAGGTGGTGAAGGAACAACTCAACTAGATCTTGGTGATGGACAGTATGCATACACAGAAAAACCACCAAAAAAGAAAAGGCATTTCATAAAGCTACATGAAGTCAGCTACAAAGCGTTTAAGCAGGATGAAAGTGCTAATGCGGTACAAAAAATCAATCGCAAGATACTTGAGGTGAATAAAATGATCGGAGAAATTTCACGATCGTTAGACCACAGCATCAAACTAAAAAACGAAACATCGCTAGATAACTCAGCTTATTGGAAGCGCACAAACGAAGCAATACTAAAAATTAGCAAGAGGTTGAGTGAGGTAAACAAGAAAGCACGCAAACTTGCAAACCTTAAAGAATTAGCCCAAGCCGATTTAAAAAATAAATTAGCTGGATTGTTTGTAAAGGCTGGTATGGATGTGAAAGGTGAAGATATTACAATGAACAAAGTTGGAACAGAACAGTATGAGATTGATGTGTTTTTACACGGTGAACCATACGCAATCGATTACAACAATGGTGAATTAGTGTTTCAAGATTACGATAAAGAAGTTAGACTTGGAAACATTAACCAAGAATCTGAACTAATCAAAAACATTGCACAAACATTAGGAGCATGAACAAACAAGTAATAGTTGACTTTATAGGCTCGATTGAATACACACCAGAGCAGATTAACGAATCGTTAACAAAAAATAACGGTAAGTTGATTGTTAGTGGTATTATGCAAAGAGGTAGTACAGACGAGCAACGGGCGTTTAATCAAAATGGAAGAAGCTATCCACTGCCAATACTTAGGCGTGAAGCCGATAAGTATAAGCGATCATTCATAGCAGAACGCAGAGCATTAGGTGAACTGGACCATCCAGAATCCCAAGTTGTGAACTTATCAAACGTGTCTCACAACGTGTTAGATTTGTGGTGGAGTGGTAATGATCTGATGGGCAAAATTGAAATACTACCAACACCATCTGGAAACATAGCAAAGGAGTTGTTAAAGGCAGGTATTCGTTTAGGAATTTCTTCTCGTGGAATGGGTAGTGTAAAAAATCTTGGAGAAGGCAAGGTAGAAGTACAAGACGACTTTGAAATTGTTTGCTGGGACTTGGTAAGTAATCCATCTACACAAGGAGCTTTTATGAACAACCTTAACGAAAGCAAAAGTGTTGTTAAAGTTGACAAGTATTCAAAAATCAATTCACTAATTGGTGACATAATCTCATTAATGTAATAAACATGAAA
>Ga0129333_10001128_pt1 | contig 23867 bp, 5 predicted proteins | sample CPB6_08_DNA_FD_94474 | JGI IMG/M metagenome (GOLD analysis project Ga0129333, IMG submission 94474) | Freshwater to marine salinity gradient microbial communities from Chesapeake Bay, USA - CPBay_Sum_0.6_0.8_DNA | ecosystem: Environmental > Aquatic > Marine > Coastal | place: USA: Chesapeake Bay...
CACTTCAGCGATATAGTATGTTTGTCCTGCTGTGATATCAGTTGGAACATTTCCAGTAAATCTTACTGGCATTCCTACAGTAAAGCCAACTGTCGAACCTGATGGGAAACTGTCTCCGGGTGATGAGGTGAACGATAATACGAGTTTATTGCCCACGATCTGAGTTATTCTTCTGCCGTCTGGACCCGGACCCGATGACCATTCTAACTGTCTATCATTGATTACAGATTGTATTGGGAATACAGTACCTTCTGCGCTAGATAAAATATTGTTGATATCTGGTTGTACGCTAGCGAGACTTATGTTGCTGCTTGCTTCTTGTGTGTAGTAACCAACAAACTCACCTGAATAGAATGTGTTTGGTGTCCAATCTTTAACTTGTGTATCATAAGAAGTTCTATCAAACTTGATAGTGATGTTGTTTTCTCTGACTGGACTACTGTTTGGTATGGCTAACGCTCTTGCACCTAATTCAAACTTTTGTGTGCCTGTACCATGTGATAATAACTTCACACGATTTGTATCGTTCAATGCATCTGCGTCAGTACTGTATAGGGCTATGATCGTTGTAGGACTTGAATCCAGCACGTTGATATAGTACCACTTATTATCCTGTAATCCACCTACGTTTGTAGTACCCTTGACATACTTGACTAGATCACCTGTAGCGAGTTCTGGTGCATAGATTTCTATAGTATTATTGATGACGCTAACATTTGCTGTATCAAATTCATAGATATATGCAGAATCGATGACGATCTGAGGAGTTACCACATATCCACTACCTGGATCTGTGACGATGATTGATGAAATAGAATCACCTGACATCTGTGCTTCAAATGTGGCTTCAACTCTAGGCTCTGGATAACCTTCTGGTATCGTTGCTATAATTCTAGGTGGGTCGCTATAACCCTTACCGCCATCAAGCAATATCACCGGAGGTAGATCCATGACGATCTGAGTGTTTGGTAGATGGTTAGCAGGTGTAGTACCTTGCAATCCACGTGATAATCCGCCGATCACGTTGGTCGATCTATCTACGTAACTATAGCCAACCACTTCATAAACTGAACTGTCAGACAAGTCGTAAATCTTAAACGTTCCATTGATCGGAAAACCTTGAGCATTGTCAACAACGATAGTATCTGTCAACACAGTCATGTATGACTTAAGTTTGGCTATAGGATAATCTGTCTCTCCTACTAGTGTATCACCGAGATACTGACCTATACCTATACCGAAATTATTATACCACTCTTTATATTTTTCAGTTTGCCATATAGCAGAGTTTGCTGAATATTCATAAGGAGTTACTGCTGTATCGTACACTAATTGTGGGCTGACGAATTTATCGATAGTAGTATTAAACTCAGAAGGTAAATCAAAGTCAGTTATCGTACCGGGGTATACGTCTCCGCCAGTATACTCAAATAAGAATTCTTTCACGACAACGTGATATGGTTTAACTTCGTTGACATAACCACTTAAAAATTCTTGGTTGTCAGACAAATAATTCTGCAATGGTCTCAATTCACGGATCTTATGTGAAACATCTATCAATGATGTCTTGTTTAACCATGGCAGATAATTTTGATTTTCTACTGTTTCTTCTTGGATGTATTCAAATAATAGTATCAAACTCTTGTTACGATGTATCAACAAATCATCAGTATAAATTTGTTCAGTCAATGCACGAATTATCCAGCGTGTTTCTTCGCTTGGATATAAGTCATATGAATCTGTGTCGTAGAATGTACCTGCGAAACCATATCCAGCGGCTTCGTAATCATATAACTTGCTGCTGAATTCAATAGTACCATTCTCTAAACCTATGCGTGTCCATGTCGCTTGATCATTGATCAGACCATCATAACGATAAGTCTCAGCATTACCTGCTGTCAATGATGTTTGTCCTTCGCTGACAGTAACGATTGTACCTACTGGAACATTTAATGCTGATAGGTCTGCATAGATCGGTACCTGTAATGCTGCCTTAGTATTGTTGTCGTATCCTAGTGCCCACCAATTTACACGCTCCCAATACATTGTAGTATCAAAATATTCTCCTGATTGTTGCAGGAATCCTGTAACTGCGTTTTCACGTAATTCAACTATAGGATACAATGCCATAATTCCATTGGCATATTGTATATAATTCTTTAATGCTTCATATCTGTTATAGAAGAAACTCTGTCTTGGTCTTGCTAATACACCTGACTGAACAGCCTTAGGCAAGAATGGGTTAGGTACTACGGCACCCTGTTCATCTACACCTGACAATGAATCAAGCATTCTATCATATAATGATTCAGGTACTAGATAATCTCCGGTACCAGGTAATCCAGGCAAGAAGTCATCAGCATAATCTTGTCTGATCAAAGTAAATTCTTGGTGAGCAGGATTATCTTCGATGCCGTTGCTGTAACCTATGTGCAATACTGTATCGTTAGCATTGATGAAAGGTTTGCAATTATAGATCGCTACTGCATCACTTGCTAAAGGCGCTAGATAACTGATCCCTGAAGTCTGTGGGTTTGCGATATAACTTGCGATGTTGATGTCGGCTATAGTTTTACCCCTTTCTCTGAAAATCAATCCAGAATCTCTGACCCAGAAATAGTATACAGGTTGTATTGTGTTGCTGCTGTTGAGTACTGTTTGTACCGTGTAATTCGTGATGTCTTTAGGTATTCCTGTACCTGTGTATGACGCAGGAGGGACTGTGCTTCCTATCCAAGAGTATACCGCAACGTCACTTCCAGGGAACAATTGTCCCCAGTATTTGGCATTATATGCATTATCATTTTGATGATAATTCATATATCTGATGTTTGTAGTATCTAACCAAACTGTTCCGACCTGCGCTTCGCCCCAAACTATTCCACCAGTACCGCTGGTGCTGTTGTTGTAACTTGCAGGATCAGCGTTTGATATCACATCGATATTAGTGCGTACCGCACCTAATAACTTACCTTGCAACGGGTCGATATAATCAAGATTTACAAGTGTGTTATTTGTCTCTGCGCTAAACAATTGCAAGTTTTGTATTCTATCGATATCAACGATCTCGCTAGATTGTCTCAATACGTGCCAGTTATCTACGCCAGTCTCATTTACATAGATTACTACCTGTCCATCAATGCTCTCAGGTAAAAAGTCTGGTGCACCTACAACGATCTTGTTATCAATCCAATCGATTGCGCTACCGTATCTTGGGCTTGCACCATTCACTAATGACTTAGAGTTGACGCTTTGAGCATATGTATATGCTCCTATATTATTCAACGATTCATTGTAATTTGATAGGTAATCAAATATGTATACTGCTCCTGCGTTTCTAAATGTGTCTATGAACTGTGTTGAATTGTTATCAAATACAGTATCATTATCTAGGTTCTCGTCATCGCTGAAATCAAATGTTGTTTGTGAGAATCTTGTTCCAACCGGGGCACTTATCGCTACTGAGTTATGCTCGTTGAACTTAACGACAGTACCGAATTGTGTGGCTCCCTGCTCATGTGGGCACAATATTACTTGAGTTGGACTATAGATTTGAATTCCTAATTCTGTCAATGTTACTGGATCGTTTACCGTCAATACTAATTTAGATTCAGCAGTAGACAGGTCTTGATCTATCACAGATAATATTAATATTCCGTTGTTTTCGCTAGCGACAACATTCAGTATTTTTGCAGTATTGATTGCTGTTGCTACAGCGACAGCATCACCGGCTGGTATGTTGACTAAGAAACCATTTATTAGTATCTGTCTTGTAGCAGTCGTGTCTACAGGCTGTGTACCTGTTATCACACCGAATCTTGAACCTGCATCAGTAAATCTATATCCAGCACCTTCTTGATTATTAGAACTCAATGCGAAAGGCGCGCCGACAACGACTTCAGTACCATGAGTATTATTATCTACGCTAGTACCAAAGCCCACGCCTATTCTTGGAGTTTCTCCTGTCTCTAATATTTGTACGTTTACGAACTCGTTACCACTTATGTTAAGTATATCACCGATAGTGAATACGCCGGTATAAGTCAATACGTTTCCTACAATGGTGTAATTAGAATCTGATACTGTTGTACCGTTCTTAGTTACAGAGAATGGTTGTCCTGCTACAGGATTCCATGCTAATGTGTATGATGGGGGTAGTACAGAGTTGTACTCAGTATTCATTAATATATTCTGAGTCAATCTGTTATAGACATATGTTCGGCCCCAGTTCTCTAATACAGGGCTGATCAATTCGTAATCTTCGTTTGGCGCACCTACGAATACCGAAGTACCGTAATAGTTTGTAGAGATAGAATGTCCGAACTTGTCATCATCGACTGATCCTGAAGTCAATGTTGCTATGTATTCGTAATCACATTGTATTGCTTTACCTGTGCCGGTACCGGCGGTTGTGGCAACGAAATATATTCCTACTTCGTTAGTCACAGCACCGGATGATTTGAATTGAGGATTATTTCCTAGTTCTTTGATCTGATAAACCATGCCAGGGATATATCCACCTGGTGCCTGTTCAAGATTGTTCTTACGATATACATGAACATTGTTGCGTGTATCATTGAAATCACTTATAAACAAGAAATTAGTGTCACCGGACATTGCCATAGCCTGTCCGAAATTAGTAGATCCAGGCACAGCATTGATAGTCTGATAAGGTATGATGTCATCGCTGACAGCCGTATCATTTACTACATACAATTCTACCTTAGGAGTACCAGTAGGTTGTGATATAGCAAATATGTTCTGTTCGTGTACGATAGTGGTACCGAAACTAGTAGAACCTGTCAAAGTCTGATCTTGTACGTATGCTTTTTCTAACTCGTCATATTGATATCGATAGACTTCGCCCTTGTCAGGATCACCGAACAAATAATCTGACAATTTAGTATATGCTACGCTAGCACCAAATCTTATGCTGTTATCTTTGTCGAATGTTCTGTCATACTGGTAACTAATATCTTTGCGATACACAGCCCAATTACCATCAGTATTTTCATCTACCCATACTGTATTCTTCACAAATTCGTTGGTCAGTAATGGTAGGTTTTGTATGTCGCTAGGTTGTTCTACGCGCTGTGAATTGAACTTCATAGCGATACCATTACCGGTCAATGATCTTGTCTGAGCAGGCAATGCTAGATTGATCAATACTTCTCTAGGACCTCTGACATTGGTCACGACATAATATCCGTTTACCAATGCATCGAAATTAATTATAGCAAATATGTCATATTGGCTTAGGTTGTGATCTGCTGCGAATGTCACCGTGCAAGTATTATTCAAGTTGGCTCTGACTTGGACTACTTGTCCTGTACTATCAGGAGTCAATACTCTCCAACCTGCTCTGTAATTTGCCAACCAAACATAGTCACCCACATACAAATTATCGATAGGTACTATGATACCGTTCTTGTTTACAGCAGAAGGTAAGTTGCTGTAATAGTATGCTGACATCTTGACATCATTGATGTTGACATAACCGGCATCGGGGAAATATGCGCTCTGTCTATCGTATGTTAATGGTAATACGTTAGGTGAACTGATAGGATAACCATAGTTGAACAATGAGTATATAGGTACTAATTGTTGTGCATCATCTACATAGTTACCATTGCTCAATCCTATAATAGCAGGGTTTCCAGTCAATGACTTTTCGCTCAACTTGAATTCTATAAAGTTGTTATTTAATAAACCACCGTATGAACCTTGCTGTATAGCCCAGTTTTCATAGATATCGTAGTCGATTCCGCCTTGTGGTAAGTTTGCGCCCTTAAATGCTTTCAATGCATTTAACGTACCTTTATCCTTGATCAAGTTTTTATAAACGTTTACCTGTGTGATATCTGTCAAGTCTGCGCTTACCATGTAATCTCTAGGTCTGAAACCAATCAAACTGAAACTTAACTGATCAGCATCGCTTTCTAAGTTGGCTTTATTTGAATTATAATACAATGCGGATTCATAACTGCGTGTGCTGCTATTAGGTAACAAACCTTTCTGTATCTCATCGTAGTCAGTTATCTTCCATTCGTTTTCGATGAATTTCGCATTTGGTTGTACAATACTTAGAGCGGCATAGTACTTGTTTTTGTATGTGACTATGGCACCCTTAGTATATTTGACTCCCGGTTTCCACTCTTGGATATTATCTTGATTATAGATAAATCCGCTAGCGAACATAGTACCATCCCAATCGGCGCTCTTTGTTCCACGAACATAGATGCGATTCTGTTTCAATCCAGACGCTAAGTTGTAAACAACATCACCGAACAATGTAATGTTGTTGAACACGATACCATGTTCGATGTTGCTTAGATTAAATTGTCCATATGATAATACGTCACCTTCGTTCATAGGTTTGACGCTAAATTGTGTACCATCTCTGAATACACAAAGATCCTTTGTTTGTATAGGATATAGGTTATTATTTAAGATGAAATTATTGTTAGTATAAGTCAATGGTTGAACGATTAAACTTTCCTTATCGATAACAATATTATCAGCAGCAGGATTCAATGTTAGTACGCTGTTTGGTGACCATCCTGACTGAGCCCAGTACAAGAATTCTTGTATCATCACAGGCCAAGTCACAGTCAAACCTTGTAACATGTACTCAAACTTCATTCCTTGTGTTTCTAGATATCTTCCATAACTCATCAAGAACTGTGATACGTCTTGCTCAGTATAAAATACTGTTCCATATGGTACCACTAGTAATTTGTTAGAGTATGTGTCGGCTATAGAAACTGTAGCATCCTGAACTATGATCTCTGTCTTGCTACCATTCATTTCTGGTTTCAATACTCGGAAATATGCTGAGGTTTGGTTGTTGCCGTATACTGCATATCCATCTATCGTTTTTTGAATCACTACGCCTGAGTAAACAATCTTATCGCTAGGTTGATTCTCATATAACAATACTTGATAACTCTCATCTGGAATCATCAATGATGGATTTGGTGTTGTAGGGCTACCCTTCTCGACAAAGAAGCGTAGTAGATTCTTATCGCTAAATCCTGCTAGGCGATACACTAATCTTACATCTAGATTAGTCAATAACTTTTTGATCTTTTCGGTAGCATCTACCCCTAATTGTTTTTGATAATCAACGATCCAGTTGATATATGATGTCTTGGCTGTGCCATTACCATATATCTCTATGTTACTAGGTACTAAGTGTGTTCTACCGTTAACTAAGAATTGGTCGAACTCAGGACTATACTTATAGTTGTCTAGATCGCTGCCTAGATTATAGAATAGTGCTGGCTTGATCAATGCCTGCAATCTCATTAAATCGAATGGGTACGTTGAACTCTTGCGATATGAATATTCAGCAGGAGCATCATCACCGACCATCCACTTTCTCTGGAAAGTCAAACTGTTGTAATTTGCTATGACAGCATCTAATGGTTGTCTTAATTCACCCGCTGAATCGACGGGCAATATGTTCATCAATCCGGGACGCTTGAATATGTCTATGTTTTCATTAGTGCCGAAATCATATCCATTTTCCATATCTTCCCATAGTATCAAGTTATCACTCGTATATGGGGCAGGGCCGTATCGTGTTTCCCACCAATCAGGTTTGTTGGCATAACCAATCATTTCCCATGGTGTAGTGTCTGGAGTGGATGTATCGTATAGATATGTGTATATACCTCTCCAGTTACCCTGCATCACAGCAGAGCCGTCTAACTTAAATCTTGAACCTCTATAATTATAAGTATACGGATCATTAGTCAAGAACAATTGAGTTTTGTAATCGATTCTATTTTGTCCAACCCAATCTAAGAAGTTAGTGCTGTATACTTCAGTATATTGCTCATAAGATAATGGGGTCTGTCTGAAATATCCCGGTATGATGGCGGCGGGTACTATAGGTAGTACTCTGCTTAATTTTAAGTTGTTGTATACTCTAGTTTCATATTCAAGCAATACCTGATCTCTGAAATCTACAGGCATACCTAATTCTTCATTATACTCACCATACATCTTATTATATGAACCATCATGACCTTGAATGAAATACGTAGGCTCTACATAAGATTCGTCATATACAATGCTAGGTATATATGCAGGATACAATCCTAATTTAGTCGGAGTATTAGGGACATATGAACCATAAGTCTTGTTATATTCTTTGATGATTACCCTATCACCATTCAACAAGTCTTTAGTAAGTATGACGCTAGGGCTGTCTGTGCTTACTAGATAATCGATGCCTCTCAACAACTGCTTAATGACCTGCACACCCTGAACTTTTCTCTGTAAGTATACTAATACACCATCATAGTTTGCTGTATTAAAATCATAAATCTTACTTAATGGGAATATAGATGTGTCTTGATCGTTCGCAAAACTATAAACGTTAGTGATGAATGCCGCCTTGCTTGGTAGCATATCTGACCAGAAGAAAGGTTGTTCTTGGCTCTTGACTGAGGTAATTTCATCTACTGCTAAGTCTAACAACGTTGAAGGATCATATTTCTGATCATAAGCAATTCTATTGACTGTATCAATCAGTAATGTCTTGAACTTGATATACTCTCTGCTATTAAACAACAATGAGTCGAACAAGTTAGTGCTTGGGTCGCGCAAGAATGCACCGGGCAATACAAGGCTTGCGCTATTTTGTATGATACGATTACCCCATGGTACTAAGTTACCAAGATCACGATAGTTATTTGGTCCGAACATCTGTCCGGATGTGTTAGGATTATTAGTAAATATGGTTTGATATTGACCACGTATATCACCGATGTCGATTGTTTCTGGATTTACGTTGAATGGGTTATTAGATAAGTTTACAGGTATAGAATAATAAGACTTATTGCTTACGCTATCGCTCAATATCAATACTTGTATAGGTGTATCAATATCTTCGTAAATCTTAACTGTGATTTTTGTCTCAGTAGTTGTGTTTATGACTGTATAATCGGTACCCTTTACTAAAATATTATTGTTGTTGAACACTTCTAGGCTTGGCCATACCGTCGATGCTTCACTTGCTTGAGGCACATCACAAGTGACTGTAAATTCTATGAATTCATCCGCAGATAATACTACCGGTATTTCATTAGCGTAGTATTCAAATTCAAATACCTGATATTGCTGGCTAGGTGCAGCGCAAGTCTGCCAACCGGTTAATCTCTTGTAGTCGATTCGATCTATATAATCGTAAACAAAACCGTTGCTCACTTTAGAAGTGACTGCACCGCTATCGCTAACATAATTAAATTCATCTGTGTATAATGACACTTCAAAAGAAATATCACCTACGTTGTTTATCGAACTGAAACTGATAGGGAAGCCCAATACCGCATCGTTGGCCCCCGCTCCTGATTTATAATTGAATAATTTACAACCATTAAAAGTAGAAGATGGATATACCGAAGAATCTCCGTAACTTATTCCATTTTCATCAAATAGATCGAATAACGGTGCTTCATTGACCGTCATCTTTTGTTGTGCTTGTATATAGAAAGATCCGTTAAAATAATAACTATGACCTGTATGGTTATAACCTTTCTGTACTGGGAACTGATCGTCTTCTAGTACCTGACTATCTTCTGCTTCTGTTAATGTAATAACCGGATATAATTCAGAACCCGTATTGCTAAAGTTTACGACATAAATCTTGTTTCTGATACTTTCATTTACATCGCCGGCAAATACGATTCTGCTACCAGCAAATAGATTCAAGTCGGCATTATCCTCATCATTGATGGCAAAACTTGCACCGCTATTAGTTACTAACGGATTATATGTATGTCCGATAATATCTTGCGGTAAAGTCCAATATACTTCAATGTTATAATTTGAACCTATCGTAGAAATGTCTAGAATTCTAGTGCCTGCAGGTAGTCTACTTTCTTGTCCTAAGATCATATCATTGATCCATTGACCTATCTGTAGATGACCTACTACTGCGTCTACCGGAACCTGTACAGTAGTGATACTCTTGTTCTTTAATACTGCACTACCTTGATATACAGTACCTGTGCCTACTGATGTTATCACATCACCAAAATTAAACCCTGGAACATTTGCTGCGAAAGTTGCACCTACTGTAGGTGTACCTACAAAACCTAAATCAGTCCATTGTGTAGTACCTAGACTTACGATTGTATATTCTAATCCTTGTCTTATTCTGTTGGATGATATAATGCCACTTTGTACGGGCTTGAATATAGTGGCTATCGCCGCACCAGTACCTCCTGCTGCACCCTCTGGTCCTGGATTGATACAAGTGAATACCGTACCTTTAGTATAAACTCCCGGGCCACCTATAGTAGTCCATGGAGTAGTACCTAACTGTGTAATGATGTATTGCACTCCAACTTCAAAGTCGCCGCTGTTGACAACAGTTGCGCCCATATCAGTCCAAGTATAAATGTTTGTTTCGGGATTAACGCCGTTATCTAAATCTTCAATCTGATACCATTGACCTGCCAATACATTAGTCATATTGACTGTATAATTGGCTAGTATCGTTCCTTTGTATTCTGTATAAGTCTGTACATCAGGATAGTATGATTGCTGACTCTCAACGAAATCAAATGCGTTTGACGTTCTAAAATCTATGAAATCAACGTCATTCTTAGCAATAGTTCCTGAATTGAATAACTTCAAATTAGGATAGAATTGTAAGATAGGACGCTTTGCCTTATTATCAGCCGTAGCGTATGTGGTCAATATCTCTGCATTATTGTTGTATGCGGCTGTATTTTCTATGACCTGTATATGGAACCAGCGATTGCTACGTGACCATGCATTACGATTAATACTGTTTCTTGCTATAGTAATATAATCTTGCTCTGTTGGAATGTTCAATCCAGCATCATAAGGACCTATATCATATGGCAACGCATCGTATGGTGATGTAGTACTTGTAGTGAAGGGTTCTGGAGTTACTAGCAAATCAGTACTGATCAACTCAATACCCTTTTCAGTACCTACGCCTTCTACATAATACTGTCCAGTCAAATAACTACGGGGGAATACGTCCCCATCGAACTCAACTTTGAGTCCGTTAGTGAAAATCACACCATTAGTTGATGTATAATTTTTCTTACCTATGATGTCAAGATTGACATCGATAGTATTTGTCTCGTTACTTTCGATTAATTTAATGACACCGAAACTATTTGGATTAGTTCCATCTTGATAATATAAAGTATCTAATGGTGCGCTGATGTATGGTAGTTGTATGATGGCTCCAGTCGCTGCACTTTTAATGAAGTGTAAGCCAACAAACTTTTCACCATATTGCGGTGTTATTTTTTGCTCTAGCGGTATAGGTATAGATGGCACCAGTCTCAATACTGGGTCATCGTTTTCGCCTAAGAATTGAATAGTATAGAAATAATTGTTGACTTCGGTGTAGAGTCCTTCTTCGTATAATCCTGAGTTATAACGGGCTCTCATCAATCCTGTACCTGATGTAGTGATGAAAGTAGGTCCGTTTAATGTTAAACTTACTTTTATAGTGTTAGTAGAAGGATCGATTGCAGTAACATAATATATTACAGGGTTATATAAACCAACAAATCCATTGCCTACTGTAGGTACAGAGGCGCATACGAATATCTTTCCAACTTGAATATCAAAAACGCTCATGTTTGTCAATGATACATTTTGATTAATGTTCACCGTGTAAGTTGGCTTGCCGTTATTTGCGCTTGCTATCATGTCGTAGCCAGTTATGATCGTGCCATTGGCGACACCGGCTCCAACTAGTGTTTGACCTATACTAAAACCACCAGATATAACATTGTCGATTATTAATTGATTACCATCTATCTCGGCATTGATGACAGCATTGCTTGTCACACCTGCTGCTACCCAATCAGTATCACCTAGATCGCTGATGTAATAAGTTTTTCCAACAACCATATCAGTTGCAGGAGTTACGCTAGCAGGATCTGTTTGGTAAGATTGTAAACCACCTATGCTCGGGCCTAATAGGATAAGAGTTCCACCTATAGTCAATGGTGCGGTCGTGTTTACTTTGATAGTACCGTCAGCAAATGTTTGAGTGATGTTTACCTGTCTAGGTCCTACTAATGTTCCTAGATTAGTATCATAATTTGATTCATCATAGAAAACCGAACTATAAGCGATCTCGTTTTCTACACCGGTATCATAGAACATCACAGTTCTACCGTTCAATGCGGTAACACCGTCAATACTACCGATATCCGCTAATCTAGCGCCGTTTACTTGGCTATAAGGTAGTGTAGAAACAACTGCTACCTGATTGTTTCCTGGATAGTTGAATTCATTCTGTGCATCTTTTTCTGGTACATTGAATGTCACAACCCCTACTTCAGCGCCGTTATTGGTCACACCATAGATGTCTCTAGTGTAAAGATTGTTTTGTATTGGGCTAAAACCAGTAACACCGGGCTCTCCCTGTATCCAGAACTTTGTGTTTTGATCTACGATGAAATTATATGTGCCTCCGCGTAACAACGTCAACGTAGGATTGATAGATCCGGCGCCGGCACCAACTGTTCTTATGTTATAACCGCCTGATGTTGCACGAACAATATAATCGTTCGTATTGAACACAGTAGATGCGGCTACTGTGACCGGCGGAGGGCCTTCAGGCAACCAATAATATTGGTTATAGTTGATGATCGGATCTAGGCTACAGAAACTATCGAAACTATAGATGTCGCTATTGAAAAGATTATTGTTATTATTCGTGACACTATTTTGCAATTTTAGACTATCGATTATACCAGGATAACTGATGAAGTCTTTAGCAGTAGTCTCATTGTCTTTTAAAAATACAACGCCCGGCTCTAATTGATAATCTGTTCTTACCTTAGTTGGCTCTGTGACATAGTAATCTCTAGCATCGATGCCATATCCTACTTTGCTGCCTACATAACCTTGTATGATTTTAGTAGAAGGAGGATTTACAAGTTGATCAAGAGTGGCACCGAGGAATTGACTATTTGTTGTAGTCTGAAAGATTGATGGTAAGAATTCAAGTGTGCGTATTCTAGTCATGTTATGCCGACTTCAATTGATCAGGTGTTAGTGCTGCGATAACCAATACGTTATCTGCTGTGGCTGCGTTTACAAATATTTCATAAGGTCTGCACTTAATTTCATATAATGTTCCAAACGGTTCACTTGGATCGTCTGGCACTAATACCGCTGAACTAATAAAACTACCTAAACGGCTATGCAGATATGCGCTCAATTCACTAAAGAAGAATGTCTCACCAAAATTCCAATTATTGATATCGAAATAATCATTCATCGCTGTTAATACAGCACTTCTGATTTCGCTATCGCTGGCAGTTGTGTCGCTAGTTTTAATCACTTTGATCGTCCCACGTAATGCTGGTGCAGCCTTATCTCCAAACAATGGTTTGAAGATCACACTATTTAATACCACAGAATCGCTCAACATTTTGTAATCGTTTACCTGACCATATTCTGAACTCAATTCATTAATAGTAGGTCTGTTTGGTTCAGGTATAGTATTAGTCGTATCCTGTATATAATTCTGATATGCTGTGTAGTAAGCCTGTGTAACAACATACAAATCGATAATGTTAGTTGTAGCAGGATCGATACGTGTTGTGTTATTGCTGTTATGACGATACTGATAACTTATAGCCTGGCGTCCATATTTCATTGAATAATTATTTTGCTCTGTAAGAATATAATTCTTAGTAGTGGTGCTAGTATCTTGTATTGTCTTGTAGAAAGTATTTTCATTATACGCATAGAATAATTGACCTACTGGATATGAATACTTTACTGGTTCAATAGCACTCTTTGTTGCATATTGATAAAGTATGTCGCCTGCAGGGACAAGTTGTTGCCTAGTTAAATTGATAGCATCTTGTACTGTTTCAAAGAACACATAACGACCTATGTTTGTGCCTCCTGGTACGACACCGGTCAACTCACCAAAGAAATCTGGATTGATTATCAATAGTCTATCATTGACATCTGAACTTGCGACTTCAACTTCAAAGTCATTCACATAACCATCACTTTGTACAGTTTGTCCTATGATATTGATCTTTGTGTCTGATCCTAATGCATTGCTTGAGTTAGGCTCACTATTGATTCCTAAAACATTGATGAAGTCTTGTAATATCTTACCACTAAATGGATCATATACCAATTCATTTACTGCATATGTGAATCTGTTTTCTGCAACGCTACCGAAATAATAACGCAATGATCTGAACTGTACGTTATATTTGTTGTCTGCTATATTGTCAAATTTAACGAACCAATTTGGTTCAGTAAATGGTCTGATAGACCAGCGTTCTTGATTCACTAACAAACTATTGTTGAATGTCAATGTGAAATCTTCTTGTAATTCCATCTTTATGATGGCTTCTTGTATGATCGCCGTGCTTAATGAATTATCAAACACAGGTATGATCGTAGTGATTATAGCACCTTGTGGCACGAATCCATTGATAGTTACAGGACCATTGCCATTGCTGAAATTACCTTGACCTGTGTTGCTGCCGTCTCCCGCTACATTCATTATAGTAGTCCATAAGAATGTATTTTTATTAGCGGGAGGGATGCCCGGTTTCAATCTATAATCGTCATCAAAATAATAACCTGCAGGAGGGATGAATTTAATCATAGCACCCCTGGTTGCATACTTCATGTTAGTAGTGCTGTAAGTTCCAATCATGATTGGAGTCTCAATCGTGTTATCTAACTGATAGAAATAACCGTTGATGCTGTTACCATTAACATTACTTGTGTTCCAGTATACAGTATTTGGGCCTATAACATCGAGGTTGAAACGTTTGTACCATGATTGGCTAGCATCTGCTGTAGCATCGACATAGTATTGTTCTGCTCTGTTTAATGCTAATACACCGGCGAGTCTATCAGTAAAGAAACTGATGATGCTACTGGTACTAGAAATAGTCAAATCTAATGTACCGTTAGTATAATCTTGCCATAATCCACCGTCACTACCTATGCTATTAGTGCTGCTGTATTTGCCTGTTGGGTCGAGCAAATCTAAATTCTTGCTAACTCCGATTGAACTACGGTTGATAGCCTTTGATTTGATGATTGAACTGTATAATGTATATGGGAAGTTATTATAGTCTTCGCCATTTACCATACGATTCTGTGTATAGTAACGTGTCGGTGCGCGTTGCTTGATGCTTGGTAGGCTCTCACGGGCTTGAGCATTGCTGACTGGTTGTGTTAGTTCTAATGATACAGTTAGTGTCTCACTTCTACCCTCTCTACTGATATAAGTGAACGCTACGGATATACCATTCATCTCAGCAGGATCGATTGTATATGTCAAACCATTGCTGGCGCGAACATATGCTCTGAAGTTTCCAACTGGAACGTTGCTGAATACACCATCACCGAAATTATAAGTGACTTGATCGTTAAATCTTGAACTTACGCTGAAGATATTCTTTTTGCTAGATTCTGTTTGCAGATATGCGTCTGCATAAACGTTATCTACTTTTCTCCATAATAAACGTGAATCATTGTTTACGTTTAACTGATATAACCAAGTGTCAGTATTATTGATACCTTGAATATTGATATCTACAGTTTGGTTACTAATTTGTTGCTGTAAAGTGAAGTCATAGTTATTCAATATGCCTTGCTTGAAATAGAAGAAATAACCTGTATTCGCGCTTGCAAATCCAAGTCTATCATTCTTATATAGCATATTAAACTTGCCGGTAGGGGCCGGTGGCAACTCGTAAAGATAATCTTCATCTACGCTTGTCACGCTGACTAATTCGAAATTAGTGTTCGTACCGTTGATCGTGCTTGTGAATGGTACGATCGGTAACGTGTTCTGTGGTATGCTTAGGCTATATTCTGCTACTGTTACGCCTAATAGTTCAGAGATGTTACCTGGTTTGCCGACCTTTTGACTGCTGATCAATGCGGCATTGATGATAGTGTTGAATTGTTCGAACCAACTTGGGTTAGCAGGATCATTCCATAATATAGGAAGATTGCTTAGGTTGACTCCGTTCAAGTCTGTTATGTTTTGACTTGTCTGAATACCTACAACTTTCAATGTTCCCTCTGCGCAGAGATTGCGCTTAGGTGTATAACTAACAAGATTGGCTAACTTAATTACGCTATCACGGCGTTCAGCAGTATCAATGAAGTTTTCTCTTGCGTTCAAGTCATTTCTAAATGCAAGACCCTGACCCATGAACGCCATGACATCAAGCAATGCGATAAATTCGCTAGATTCGATGTAGTCGTTGAACGTTTCTGGATAGTAGATGCGCAGGTAATCTATGAAACTCTTGCGTAGTGTTTCATAATCGTAACTACGAAAATCTGCCTCACGGAATGTCTGATAGATTGTTTTCCAATCATTCACTCCGAACAGCGCCGCTTGTCTAGAACTTTTAGCCATAGTTTATCTCTGATTTTATTATTTATCAATCCGGAAAAACCGACTTTTTAACTTCGTGCTTGGGCTGTGTTAGTCGTGCTGTCGAAAAACACGCTGAGGATCATAGATTGATTGAATGGTAATACAGACGCTTGGACTTCCATCAATATGCCATTTTCTTTAGGATATGCTTTAACAAACTCTATATTGAGTCTAGGATCCAATGCTCCGACTCTTCTTATCTCTGTTTCTAGCAAGAATTGCATATCTTGTGTGTTAGGTTCAAACACAAAGTCCCATAATGTCGTACCATAGGCAGGTTGACCGACTTTTTCACCTTGTCTTATATTAAGCGCATTTATAAAGTCATTGATGACCAATTGCTGGTCTGTTATCTTAAACTTTCTACCTACTGATATGGGCTCTAATAAAGATCCAAATCCATTACCAGATCCAGCCACAGCATTCCTAGTAGGCGGTTTGCAAGATTGTTGAGTGCTGAATCCTATATATTGTGGCATATTCTTTATTTAGTGTGTTAAACTAACTGACTTGTACCCGTATAAGTCGGGGCGACATCCTTATATTCTTCATATAAAGCCCTTCTTTGTGCGACCAATGGGGTCGCTTGATCGACAACAGCGACAACCTTATCACGGGCTTCTTTGATTTTTGGATCACCTTCAGGTAATGTTTCTTGTAAAGTCAAATACTCATCATTTAACTCTTCATACTTCTTACGTAGTGCTACAATTTCTTTTGAAAGTGTAGTGTTCTTTTCAGTAAAGTCTTTCTTTCTAGTATCTATTTCACTTATTTTTCCTGCAGCGGCTTCATCTGCTTCTCCGAACTTAGGAGCAGGGATATCTGGATCACCTAATTGGCTCGTAGTTGCAGCCGCTATCGAACTTCTGTCTGTAGTATTTGTTGCTATACTTGGCGTCTTGATTCCACTTCCTGAACCTGCTACTGATGATAACGCACTTTGTAATTGCGATGCAGCACCTGCAGGTAGACCCTTTGTCAATAGTGAGTTCAATCCACCGGCTTGTTTTTGCAAGTCTCCTAATAACTTTTCTGCGCCACCGGTCAGCGTATTTGTTAGATCATTCATAGCACCGGCTGAAAGACCAGCCATTGCGCTCTTGAGGTCTCCTGTTCCGGGTAGATTAGGAACTGCGCCCTTTGCTAGGTTGGCCACAGCGCCGGCTGCTGATTGTCCTCCGGGTATAGCAGACAAACCGCTAGCAAGTGAGGATACCGCGCCCTTAGCAGAGCCAGCCATAGCCGCAACTGACGATAATCCTCCTGTTGCTTTAGCCAACGATGATCCGCTAGCGAATGCCATGGCAGCAGTACCTGCTGACGATGTAGCAGATGACAATGCCCCTACTACGCCCGTGACAGAACCAGCACTCTTACTTGCTTGTACTAGGCTATCAGCAACGCTGCCGGCGCTTGGTAATATCTTACCAACGGCACTAGTAGCACCTTGGGCTAGTGATGATACGCTGCCTACTAATCCAGAAGGTTTTAGGCTCGCTGCTATACCACCTGCTGCATCAGATACTCCACCTGCTAAAGATTCGACTGTCTGACTTAGTGGGTTTGTAGTGGCTGATACTGATAATTCTTCTACTTGTTCTGCTGCCTCTTTAGCCAATGCAGTTAAGTTTTGCGGTACTCCCGCTTGCATAGGTTTCAATGAAGCCTTGATTGCGCTAAACGCTCCTGCTGATATACCTTTAGCCTGATCGATCACGCTTGATAGGCTAGGTGATTTTGCTACAGCACCTATAGAACTTTCAAGTCCTGATAATGCTCCACCTACACCTTCTGCTATACCCGCAGCAAAATTGCCGCCGGCTATATCTTTCATGACTCCATCAAGTTTGCCTGTATTGAATCCACCAGCAGAAGGTATTGAATTACCTACAGATTTAATAGCATCTAGTGTGCCACCTAATCCATTTTTTGCTGCTGACAATACCATACCGCCTATCTGTGTAGGGCTTTCTAAACCTGTTATAGCACCTGCGCTTTGCAGTCCACCTTGTGCTAACTGTAGATTCTTAGTCATGGAATCTGCTTGTGATTGAACACTATTCACATATGAAGATAAATTACCTGTCGTGAATAATGGGCTAGCAAACGCTTGTTTGACGTTACCGGTGCTTGCTGCTAAACTGTTGACTAGTGCTGCCGAACCCGGTTTCAATACGCCTCCTGCCGCCATCATATTAGCAGACTGAGGTATCGCTGAGCCGGCTGCGGCTTGTATACCACTTGCTGTTTGTGCTATGGCTGTACCTGCCGTAGTTGCTGCTGCGAACGGACCTGATACTGCATCTGCTGCGGCTGCTGCTGTAATTGCCCCGGTTGCTTTTGCATTAAGCGAGGCACTTGCTGCGCTAACTGGTGGAGCCGCTGAAACTACTGCTCCTGATACAGGATCTGTTAAAGATGACGCCGCTACTGAATTAGTATTTTGTACACTAGTGCTAGGTGCAGCCGGTAATGAACTACTTGCATTCAAGTCAGTCTTAACATCTACTCCTTGACCTGCGTTAGACCATGGTGCGTGGGCAGGTGCTCTGCTAGTAATACTCACTAACTTGGCAGGCGCTGCTAAAAAACCTTTTTCTTGATCAAATAAAGTATCAGTATGTAAAACTTTATCTATGGCAGGGACTTCTGCTGGTTTCGTACCTGTCTGACCGGTGTTTAGATTTACTTTACTACCGTTGACGTATGCAATGGCGCTGCTAGCCATACTAATGTCGCCGCCGCTTTCCATGCTCATAGGACCGTTAACTTTGGTCGTGTGCTTGCCGGTCGTAAAGTTGCTATAATCGCTTCCAACTCTTTGTTTAAATTCTTGTTCGCTGTTAATATGAATATTCTCGCCCTGTATGTTTAAATTCTTAGTAGCGTGAATATTAAGATTGTTGTCGGCGTGCAAATTTAAATCACCTTGTGTACGCAAGTTGATGCTGTTAGTGCTGTATATGTCAACCGTACCTTCTTTACCTAACTCAATATAACTTTGTCCATTGCTGTGAAGTATCATCAATGTCTGACCATCATCACTCATCAATATCTGATGACCTAATGCTGTTCTGATTCTTATAAGTTGATCTCGACCAATGATGTCACCATCGTCCATGACGATTGTATGACCACCTCTTCTACTTACTACACGTAAATCTTTTGCTTTTTCACCAGTTAAATTCTGTGCTACGCTACTGTCATCGAAACCGCCTTCATATATAGGTCTACCAGGTGTGCTTACACCCCATCCAACTCTTGAAGGGCTCTCACGTTGTGAACTTGAACTGATAGGACCTCGAACAGGATCACGTAATACGCCCTGCTGGAACATGATGGTAGAACTGTAACTATGTACCGGCTTGGGTGCTGTCAAATATTCAGGACTATCCGCTACATCTTTATTATTTGTGTTGATGTTAGTGACTGGTAATCTTAATGCACCGCCGTAACTTCTTGCTTCACCTTCGTTTGGTATGATGTTATCTGTGGCACCAATAGCAGGAAGCATTTGCATGGCTTCGGGTTCCGGTACACATCCAACATAGAAGCCATAATTCATATCACCATCTACGAACAAGCACAATACTGTAGTACCTATGTCAGGCGGACTCATCCACATACCGTAACTACTAGGGTTGGCTTTGAAATCACCATAACCATCATCACCTGCATCTGGGCGAGTAGTACCAAAGAATGGACTTAAGAATCTAACAGGACGCCAGTTATCTCTGTTGTCAGGATCAAGACCGCTGTTATCTGTGATGTAAACAAATATTCTACCGGAACGTGTAGGGTCTACGTTATCTTTGACTATTCCCAATGCTGGTGCTAATCTTGGATTAGCCCCACCTGCGTTAGGACTGCTACGTTTTGTAGGGCCTGTGGGTTTTTGTACGTCAATTGCCATTAGTCTCTACCTCCATCTGTTTCACCTGTGGGCTGAGTTGATGCATCATCATCCGGCGTTGATCCAGACTGCGTTGCTACGGTCTGTTGTCTTGATGGTGGTTCAAATTTAGGGTCTTCTGTTACCATAGGACCGCGCGGGTCTCCTATACCTGCGAATGAAGGAGCAAATAAATTTAGGGTCTGTTCAAATCTACCTGAACTGAAAGTGCTTTGCACATTTGCTACACCCCAAATGATCGCGCCTTGAGTCATCTCTTTTATATAAGGTGGATAGTTGATGAAAAATAATTCTTCATTGATGATCATAGTTCCTGTATTGTCACTATAGTCAACTGCTTCTTTAAATGCCACTTCAATAAATACCTGACCACCTTGTGCTGATACGGTATACCCATCACTATCATAAAATTTATTATAGAATTCTGTTACGCTTGATGCTCCATCTCTTACTAAGAAATCCGGGTCTCCTATGATTCTCATAGTAGCATTAGCATAAGCATCTGGATCATTCAGATAGGTGGTCACACTATTTTGTGCAGCCATTGCGATACCCAACGCACCAGTCTTATCACCCCCGGAATTCAATCCAGGGGTCACGCTAGTCATGCCGCCGGCTGCTGCTGTACCCGCACTATCATCTCCTGCACCCGGTGGCGGCGGATCACCTTTCAATCCTGTATTAGCACTTGTTGTTTTGCTGTTGCCTGGAGTGGCTCCACTACCCCCGCCCGATGTCTGTGCTTGACCTTCTCTTTCACCGCCAGGATTTTGTGCTGCTGTAGAATTAGCACTAGGCGGATTTTCAAGCCCTAGAACAGCGTTGTAATATAAGCCGTTATAAGTTAGATTTAAATCTAATATCTCAGAATTTTTACCTGTGAACCAATAATCATAACGTTTATGCGGCCCATAATATCTGCTAGTATCTCTAGCATAAGGAGTCTCTATGCTAGGTATTTCATATAATTGTATGATGTAGTTTGTCTCGTATGCCCAGTCTTTGATCTTATCATCCCATTCTGCTTTAACAACTTCTGCATTAACAGTATACCATGTTAACTTTGATGGATTTTCGCGCTGTATCTGTTCTTGATTTTTTTGTTTTGGATCGGGCTGTGTAGTATTAGAGTATGTAACATTCATAGCGTTGACCATGAATGCGCTTCTCTTTACTATCTGCTCTATCGCTTGTAGTATAGATGTATCATTTGATATAGTGACTAACCTACTATTATTGTCAGGTGGTACCGAACTCTTAGCATCAGTAGATTCAGTAGTTGTTTTTGCGCCGCTACCTCCCCAGTTTGATTTCTGTACGTCAGCCTCAGTAACCATGGATGCATTACCTAAACGTTCAAAAGCATCTCCTAAATAAACAACATTATATTTGTTTGGTATTTTTAAACTAGGCGGTTCTTTTTGCGCCATATCTTCTTGCTGTTTGTTCAATTTAGTGAATAAACCATTCTCACCTTGTAATGCTTCATCAACTGTGCTACCTCCTACTGTAGCACCAGTAGGTACTCTACCTCTTTTAACACCTATCATAGTCTGACCGCTAACACTAGCAGCCTTTATAGCATATTGAACTGTTTTTCCATCTAATCTAAATTTAATTTCGTTTAATTGAATATCATAGAAGTTTTCAAATAATGCCTCACTACCTAATGGGTCTATCGGCTCGCCGTACAATTCTGATTGTGGCTTTACGATATTACCATCTATATCATAACCATAAAATCTAATACCTAATACAAAAAATTGTTTATAGACTAATGCGTTTTCATATCCAGTATTACTTTGATTAACTATCATGGCAGCAGCCGCTTTTCTAAGATTGCTTACGAAACTAAATCCATATGGCTCTGTGATAGTGAAATCAAATTCACTTACTGCGCTGATAGAAGATTGACCTGTAGTTTTGGTGGCGGTCTCTGTAAAGAAACGTAAATTGTCGATGTAATAGTCTAACTCGAAACCCGGTGCTCTTCTTGATGTAGTATTGTTTATGCCGCCACTTTGTGCTATAAGATATGCGCCCTCTCCTAGACTTCCCCCCGGTCCTTCTGCGGTAGAAAATGCATCGATTTTTTGTCTGCCTGATTCTATGAATTTAGAATAAGCATTGGGAGTAATCATGTACAATGATATGTTATATGTGTAACTTGCTAGTTTAGATAATGGGTTATAGATTCTTCTGCCGGGCTTCATGCTGCCACCGAATCCACTAGGACCAGGATTGGCTACTGTGCCTGTCGCAGTTCCAGTACTAGAGATAGTAGTGGCTACTCCTGTACCTGTTGCTATAACATAATTGTTTTGGTTGAGTGATGATTTTGCTAGATTGTTTAAATCATCATCTACACGATTTTCTTTTATCATATACCTAGCGTCTGTTTGAGCGTATCTAATTTAGGAATATAAAATTCAACACCAGTAACGAAATCAAAATACGGATCGAAGCCCAATCGATTAGGATTTCTCGCAGCGAATACCCACCACAATCTACTATCACCGTATAAGTCGTTTGCTAATAGATCAGGTCTATATTGATAAACAGCAGGCAACTGATATAACACATCGCTAGGTTGACTTGGGATAGGTCTGTTAACCATGAAGTCGAGGAACTTCTGATTGAACACTCCAGTATCTTTATACGGGCTGGTGCGAGGATATAACATATTGTTTGCCATTACCAGTGTGCTCCTCTCTTGATCAACGCACCGTTGCTATAATTCTTAAGGCTAAATTCGTTACTGACATCATATCTACTTACGATCGGTACTGCGCTGATGCTAAAATTAATCTTTGTAGGAACATAAGTGGGTTCTTCTGTTCCAGGTGGTTGTAGTGAGTTGAACCCTTTATTAAGTCCCAAGTTGTTTGCACCTGTGATTCCGCCCCCGGGAATTAATCCACCTAATAAACCTGATGCTGTCGATCCTAATCCTTTTACTGCACCCTGTGCTAATCTGCCAACAGCGGTAGATAATAAACCCTTTAGTCCACCTGAAGTAGTATTCTTCTCTCCACCTGCACCTTGACCGCCAGATGTTTGTGTGGGGGCAGCAGGTATGCCTGCTCTGATATAGTCAACGTCAGGAGGCAAATTGTATGTGAAGTTAGTGACTGCTAATGGGGCTCTATTGAACTGGAATTGTCCCAATCCGCTCAAGAAACATAATGGGGGAGGGGTTCCCGGTTTAGGATCTTCATCCTGCCCATAGAACATCTTAGTGACAGATTTGAAAAATACGATTACTGCCAATAGGTAATTCGCTTCAAAGATATCTTGTGCTGTAAAGTCGCAGGTTATATTGATGCTGTCAACATAACTGCTTTCATATTGAAAAATCTTGTAGTTGCTATGTACAGGAACCACACTATTGTAACTAGCACCATACGTGATGCTGATGTTAGGTGTGTAGGGGAATATGACCCCGTTGGTTAGATACAATGGATATAAGATCCAGTTGTCAGGATCATTGTAAAGATA
>Ga0129333_10001129_pt1 | contig 23858 bp, 29 predicted proteins | sample CPB6_08_DNA_FD_94474 | JGI IMG/M metagenome (GOLD analysis project Ga0129333, IMG submission 94474) | Freshwater to marine salinity gradient microbial communities from Chesapeake Bay, USA - CPBay_Sum_0.6_0.8_DNA | ecosystem: Environmental > Aquatic > Marine > Coastal | place: USA: Chesapeake...
AAGCCTTTTATGCCATGGAATGAACGGTCTATTATTGTAGAGCATTTGACTATGGTAGATAAAGTAATTGCTTTTAATGATGACGATAATACTGCCATTGATGCTATCCAACTTACAAAATCTTTGTATCCAAGCGATGATATAATTTTTGCCAATGGTGGAGATAGAACAGCAAACAACATTCCAGAAATGGTGTTTGATGATGTAGAGTTTGTTTTTGGAGTAGGTGGTGACGATAAAAAAAATTCTAGTTCTTGGATTCTAAAAAATTGGAATCAAGAATAAAAGCGAGAAAAAAATAATGTATAACGTTTTTATAGGTTGGGATCCTCGTGATCAAGAAGCGGCAGAAGTGTGTCGCTATACCTTGCTTAAACATGCAACTTTACCAGTTAATGTTCAATTTTTACGTTTAGATGATCTTATGGCGGGCAAGATCTATACACGTAAAGATGATCCGGAAAGCTCCGGTCAATATACCTATCTAAGATATTACATTCCTCACATCATGGGTCATAAGGGTCTAGCTGTATATTGTGATCCTGGATGCGTATGGTTAACAGACGTACGAGAACTTTTCAAAGAATTTGATGATAGAGCTGCTGTGCATGTGGTAAAACATAACTATAAACCATTGGCGGATAAAAAACTTGATGACAAGCCCCAAAGTCAGTATAGAAAAAAAGCTTGGTCTAGTGTAATGTTAATTAATTCTGGACACGAGTCAAACAAAAAATTAACTGCTGATTTAGTAAACAAAAGTTCCGCCCAATTTTTACATCAATTTGAATGGTTACAAAACAACGATATTTGGTCTTTAAATCCTAGTTGGAATTGGATTCCTGGATTGTATAAAGAACCTGCAGATGGTCAACCTAATCTTATACATTTTACTGAAGGTGGTCCATGGCTTAAAGATTATCAAAAAATTGAATATGGGTATTTCTATTTGCAGGCTCTACAGAATTATAGGGCAAGTCTACAATCGCCACCGCCCCCTGGGCCTTATGACAACTTACCTGTAGATATTCAAAACTTTTTTGATTGGATTTTACAGTGGAGAGTTGATCCACGTGAACAATATTATAATTTAAATCTTGAAAAGTTGATTAATAAGATGAAAACATTAGATACCAAAGCTTGCGTAGCAGTTGAAGCCGAAAGTGTTAACGAAAGCAGCGACAAGCTAGAAGCAAAAGGTCAAGATTATGATCCGTTTTTGAAAAGTTTTATAATAGGATCAGGTGGGCAAATCAGTGTATGGAATAAAACTGATAAAGAAAAAATACCAGTGGTACTACGTGGGGTAACCAAACGTAAACAGATGGATGCATGTAGAGCTGCTGACAGAGATTATTATTACATTGATACTGGATATTTTGGTAATGGCAGAAAAAAACTCTATCATAGAATTACCAAAAATGAAATGCAAAACACAGGTCCTGTAATTCATAGACCCAGAGACAGATTGGCACTAACTGGTTACCAGGCACGTAAATTTAGACCCGGTAGATATATTTTATTAGCTCCTCCAAGTCAAAAACTCTTAATGTGTTTTAACATTGACCTAGACACATGGTTGGATGAGACCTTACAAAAAATAAAAATTTGTACTGATAGAGAAGTAATAGTAAGAAACAAACAGAGTAGAAGCGTAAGACAAAGCACTGATACAATGGAAATGGCTTTAGAAAAAGATATTCATTGTTTAGTAACATTTTCAAGTATTGCCGCAGTTGAGGCAGTATTACTAGGTAAACCTGCTATTACTCTTGGCCCTAGTGCCGCACACGCAGTAACCAGTCATGATATTAAAGATATTGAAAAACCCTATATTCCTACCATGGATGAAGTTGAAGAATGGGCTGCGCATCTTGCTTACTGCCAATTTACAGAAGCAGAAATGCGTAATGGAACCGCTTGGAAAATTTTAAACAACACATGATTCCTGACGTAGTAGTTTATCTAAGTAGTCTACAAAAACAAGTAGCTAGTCGTAAGGTTGATGTCCTTATGGCCTTCGCTGATGGTGCTAGAAGCCAAGGTGCAACTGTCATTGTACAAACCAAATACGAAGTAATTCCGGCTAAATTAGCTGTTATGCTCGGATGGGCTAGCCCCCAGCAAGCAGGACCAAATATTAAATTACGAGCTGATTTAATCACCTACCAAAACAGAGCAAAAAATCATTTATTGGCAATAGATGCCAGCACTTTTAAATTTCACGATGGTGATGGCAAATATCTTAGGTACAGTCTTAACGGTGTATTTTATGATACAAGTAACTATGCTAATCGCGGCAGTGATGCACGTAAATGGATTACAATCAGTAATGATCTAGGTCTTTCCATGGAACCCTGGCGACATCAAGGTGACTACATTTTACTATTAATGCAGCGTGATGGTGGCTGGAGCATGAAAGGTCTTGATCCTGTTCTATGGGTCAAGCAAAAAATATCAGCAGTAAGAAATTTTACAGATCTACCTATTCTAGTAAGGCCTCATCCTGGAAAAAAAATTGATTTGTCTTCTTTAAAATACTTAAACGTTCAAATTAGTGACACAAAAACTAGAACTTTACTGCAAGATTTAAATCAGGCAAAAGGTGCGTGTGTGTTTAATAGTAGTAGTGGAGTGGCAGCAATACTGCAAGGTGTGCCGCTCATGGTTGACGATTCTAGTTCAGTGTGTTGGGAAGTTGCTAATCACAATATGCAAGGATTGATTACGCCTAATTTTGCAGACAGGCATCAGTGGATTTGGGATCTTGCCGCTGCGCATTGGAGTGATGAGGAAAGCAGGCAGGGTCTAGTTTTTAATAAGTTTTTGCCCTATATTCAAGAAAAAGCTTTTTGACCTATACCGTTCCAAACTATAGCATCTAGATAATCGCATGATGGTTCCGACCAAGTTGGATCATTTGTATCAGCTCTAACCGTATTTTCATTGGTAGTTACAAAATCATCATTTTCTAAACTCCACCCAACTATTGGCATATCACTTAGTCCGTCTGAAGCAAGTGTGCGAACTACCAGTGGAGATAAGCGATCAATTAAAGCAGCTTGTTGGGCCTGAGAAAGTTCTGGACAATTTACAATTTTATAGGAACATGCACGATTTTCCCAAATATCATCAACTAAAACTTTACCGGCGCAATTTATTACTAGCATCATAACTTAAATCCTCCTTGGGTAATTTATTTAGCTTTTTTGATTAATCCAGTTTAAGATAGGTAAAATCATATCTTTTACAAGCCCGGTTTCTACTACTTGTTTATCATAAAAATGATGAAAATTGTGTAATATTCTTTTTTGAGTAGAGTTTGATATTGATCCATAGGGATAATATCTAATGTTGTCCCTAATAATTTCAAGTTTATCGTCTAAATTAGCAATATCGTCATAACCTTCATTAAACACATTGTCAAAAGTAACAAACCCTTGAGTTTTTAATTGTTTTAGTAGTCCTGGTGCTCCAATAAGCATGAACGGATGATTCCCGGCACATGCTTTGTAGGTTTTTTCAGTTAAAAAGCAAACTGCTTGATTCCAAGATCGAGCACTTTCTAAGACGATACTATAATGAGTATCTTCAAACCAGGAAGTATCTATATATCTAGTATCCATTCTTTTGGCAGTGGGCGTGTTTGGTAGCAACACACCTTGACTAGCACAACTATAATATGAATCAGGTAAAAATTCAGCTAGACTGTCAATGATATGCTGTCGCCATTCTCGCCAGTGCCCAATAGGCATAAGAAATTTTTTTTGAAAATTTGGGGTAAATTGCAGTTGATTATACCCTCGTTGAATATACCATAAACTTTCGTTATACCAAAACCAATTTGGAACAAAAATTATGTTATCCAGAGAAGCATTAGCAGCATTTCCATAAATTATTATTTGATTAGGAGACAGTAGTCCCTGTAATTTTGCCCATTTACCAGTAAAACTTTCCCATACTGCATCAACAATTACCCTGCGATCTGTAAAATTTTTTCTATATTCATCACTGTAAAATTTATTGCAGCCAACTACAAATACTGTATCCTTATCATAAAATTTTGTTTCGTCAAAGATCTCTAGTAAAAAAAATTTATCAACTATAGGTTTAAACCAATTGCTGTGAAATAAACTTTCTGCTTGATAAGGCGGATGACAAATTATAAGTTTTGGTTTAGACATTCTTTTAATTTTTTATTTGCGTAATCTATAGCCGGTGCTAGTACATCAACGTGCTGTTGATTTCTTCCAATATAACTTTGCACAAAATCATAGTATACAAGCCAATCCTCTGGGGTGATATTGTAATACTTTCTTATCAGCCATAAATTGCACAATACTGTAACTGCATTTACATTATCTTTAATAATGCTTCTAAAAGTTTTGTTTCCACTACGCCTTTTGTTTGACCCAATATTAGTCAGTTGTTCAATAACAGCGTGTGTGGGAAGTAACGCTTCTCTTTTAGCAATAACTACGAAGTCTTGAATTCTAGCCGGATCATGTCTAGTAATTGGTATTATCTCATGTTCCTTGTCAAAGTTGTCATTGACTAGATCTGATCCTAGAAATACCACATCTAATCTATTTTGTAAGACGTCTTGAGCATGTTGTATAATGACATCAATGCATCCTGGTCCAAACCAAACATCTGTTCTTAATTTTAAAACTACGGGAGTGGCAACTCTGTCGCAACTGGTCATAAAGTCCCAGACTTGTACTGCGCCTCCTTCACCTCTCCTTAAAGAAGTGTCTGGTCCGCCCTCATCAAACGGACAGTCACCTCGACCCGGAAAGTCTTTTGTAAAGTCAAATACAGCAACAGGACAAAGTAATCGTAGTGCTGTCAATAATCTTGCGTGATTTTCATTGGCAATATTTGCGTTATGACGTTTGTCACCAGTATAAAAAACTGTAATCATTGGATACCTTCGTTATAGTGTTTCCATTCTTGTATTGTTCCTACGTCAGTATAGGCGTTTACTTCTTCAGCTAAAAAAATTTTTTCTTTTAAACTCTGTTGAATTACATGACTAACAAATACTTCCTTCAGATTTGTGATTTGAATTTGATTGTACATTTTTAAATAAAACTCCAATGATTCAAACCCATAACCTCCAACACAAAATTTATCACTGATGACCTGTTTTTCAATTATGTCAGTGATGATGTTTTGATCATTGGTTTTTATAAAACTTTTTCCTGCTAGGTTCGTTAGTATCCTGTTTGATTTTACTAAACTATAACAAACAAAATTGTTAAAAGAAAAGTTGTGATCAAAAAAACTATCACAGTCTTTAACAAACAACGGAGAATTCATATTAAAACTTTTACGTTTAAGTGCTGCAATTATTGTTTCGGCTGGTCCTTTAGTTACCTCTTGTAAAATAACAAAGTCAACATTTTGGAGTCTAGATAAGAATTCGTGTTCTTTACCAAAATTATGTAAATGACTTTCTAGGAGCACCACCGTGATTGGAAATTTGCCTAGATAAGGGGAGATAGCTCGTTCTAACATGATCTTACCAGTATGATCAACTAGAGAGTATTTTGGTGCCATGTTGGGAAATCTTGTGCTGAGTCCAGCTGCTGGTACAATTATTTCCATAAAAGTTTTATTTTTCCTAAAATAAAATTTGCATCTTCAATTAAATTACAGTGCCTGTATATTCTTAGCAGCATGAGAATAAGCAAATAATCGTTGTTTAATTCAGGCCATTGTTTTTCTAAATTACCTTTTAGATAAGTCAATTTGTTTTCAATCATGGCATGATTAGTGCGCATAAACCAATGACAATCTAAATCTTGTCGTAACTTAATCAAATCAAACAACCAACTGTCCCATATACCAGTGGAACAATCTATTAATACAAATTTGTTTTTACTATAAATGATATTTTCTAAAGTCAAATCACCGTGGTAATTGCTACTCCATAAGTCAAGTTCAAGCTTGGCTGCAAGTTGTTGTTTAGTAAAAGGTAAGCATTCAAAATTTATTGATGCTAAAAAATTATCAACTGATTCAGTATAGTTTTTATGAGTAGTAGAAGTAGTAAACTTTTTTCCGAGTCTAATTAAAAATTCAAGCAGTATGTCCGGATCGTGTTCTATCAAGTATTGTCGTAAATCAATACCGTGTACATACTCCATATCAATGAAAGTATCGCCGGATGCATAAATTGCAGGAACATTTACCTCATTTTGTAATTCTTTAAGTTTACTTAGATTTCTTTCAATGTTACCAATTTTTCTAACAAACGCTTTATCGTTGTCTTGCATTAGATAAACTTGACAGCCACTATGCCCATAAAGTTTTTTGATTATACTTTCGGGCATTATTTGAAAGCTACTACTCTGCTATCATTAGGTGTTTTACTGTATTGATTAGGTTCAGCTCGGGAACTAGTAAAACCTTGTTGCTTTAACAAATATTCTAAACTTTCTGCACTGTATCCCCACTTGTGCCACATAACCGGATCAGGGTATCTTTCATTGTCACCAAAAATACCAAGAATGGTACGTTTTAAAACTCTTCTGTCACTGCTAAACAAACACGAAGGATTATCCGCAATCTCTTTGCACATTTTAAGAAAATCTGGCCATTCAATAGCGACGAACCCGTTTGGTTTTAAAACTCTTAACCATTCTTGAAACATTGGAGCAACACGACTTCTTGATATATGTTCAATTACATGTACACTGAGAATTTCATCAACTGAATTATCTGGTAACGGAAAAGGTTGTGTTAAATCATGAATTGCCACGCGAGCATCGTGCGCCATGTATTGCCCATCAACGTTTATATAGTCATCAAAGATTCTAGATCCACAACCTACATGCAATCTAACTGCTTTATTTAGAGCAGTATATTGATTAACAGTCGTAACCAAGTCCACGAAATACTCCTAACCATTTTTCTGCTGCCTGTTCTACTGAATAATTTTCTAGAACATATTTTTGTCCTTGAGTGATTCTATCAAGAACTGTTTGCGGATTATTCACGGCCCATTTTATACCTTCCATTGGATCCTTTTGCCATGTATACGAATCAAACTCAACGTAACTGGCTAGTGGACTTGTAATTACCCATCTTCCTGATACTAAGCTATCTAGAACTCTATTAGCACTTTTAGTTTCTGTTCTGTAATGATCTACATGCACAGGCATGAGCACTGCATCGCATTCTAGTAGTTTTTGTCCTTGTAAGTTCCAATCCCAATCAATGATTGAAATTTTGTTTAAATTAACTCCTGGAATCATACCACGTTTGAATCGATCTTGAAATTTTTGTGTAATCCGTTCAGCTTTAGCTGTGACCATGGTAAAGTGATAATTTTGAATTTCTTTTTCTAACCGTTGCCATATTTCTACCATGGGAAAAAATTTTAAACTGGCCATGCTGCCAAACCAAAGTAGATTTAACTTCTCTTCAGGCATAAATCTAGGCGGCAATATTGGTCGTTCGTATGGATCAAAAACTACAGTGCTGTCTTTATCAGTCGCTGTTTTAAGGCTTGCTGCCATTTCATTACTGTTAACAGTGATATAGTCTGCAGTCAAACAGCAGGGTATGTATTCAGGTTTTTCATTAAATTTGTTGTCACAAATGTCATATATGGTTTTAGCCCCTTGGCGTTGGGCTTGCTCTATTTCTTCAGGCTGACTAAATTTTAAAAATACTACAACTGTATTATTATCCACTTGAGGCAATTTTTTTGTTGCTATAGCATCGTAACCAAGTTGACGTAGGGCTTTAGCCGGTAACTCCCCTCTAAGTCTATGGCTCGCTCGTTTTTCTTTGAAGCCACCGCTATAAAATATAATCTTTAAGGCCATCCCATTATCCAATCATCTTTAACATGATCCACTTTTTTCATGCCCCACGACTCTAATAGTGCAACTGCTGCATGTTGCCCATACTCAGAACTGTAGGCGTCATGTGGTTTTTGCTCAACTACAATAATTGGTTTGTTGTTTTTTACAGTTCTTTCTGCCCCTAACAAAACTTTGTATTCAAACCCTTCGCAATCAATTTTTATGTAATCTATATCTGAGTACCCAAAGTCGTCAAGTGGACAAATTTTAATCGTACCTTGTCCGTAACTAGTTGGATCTACATGTGTGTGCCCCATATTGTCTTTAGTAATAATCATGTTTACAGTTGACTTTTTGTCACCTAAGGCCACATCTTGGATGTGTAAATTCCATGAATCAATATTTGCTATCAAACACTCTCTAAAAATTTCAACTGGTTCAAAAGCGTATACAGTAGAAAAATGCTGCACAAGGTCTCTACTCCAAAGTCCAACATTAGCACCAATATCAATGGCACATCTAAATTTTTTACAATATTGTATACTTCGATCTCGAACTTGATACTGATATCTTGCCGGACCTCCTTTGGCAACACTTTTATCTAGCATTTTTTGAAAGTGTGTTTCGCCTTCAGGAAAATACCATCCTAGATGCTCTTTCATGGAAATTCCTTTTCTAAAAATTTACGAGCAGATCCATCTGCAAGTTCTGTGTTATGAAATTGACCATAGGCTAAGTGCCTTGCCCATTGTTGCATCAAATCCATGTCGGGAAAAAACGGACTTTCAATTTTACTAATGTCAGTGTTTGCAACAGGTAAAGCAGCGTGGCATGGTGCAGTTACAAAGGCAGGTACGCCGGAAATTATAGCTTCTGTGGCTGCATTGGAATTAAAAGTAACCACTGCGTGTATATCTTTCAAAGCATCTTGAAAATCATTATTGACTCTATTTCTACGATTTGGATCTCGCTGTCTAATAACAATTTCACGATCTGTGTGCTGCTTTAAATTTTCTAATACGCTACGCAACCAACCTTCCAAGGTTATGTTATATACGCTACAAGGTTTTTCATCTGGCGCTGCTACTAAAATTTTACTACCACTTTGTTTAGATTTAATTTGTATTTTAAGACGTTCCCAACGATCTGCTGGTCTAGGAATAATTTTACCATGTTGGAAATTATTAGGTACTATTCTGTGATACAGTTTCCATCCATGCGGATTAAGAGGACCTGCACGATTTCCAAAATATCCAGTGTCCATGAATAGGAAAGGTCGGTTATCATCCCAACAGCGTTTCATAATTTTGTGTTTCATTATGCCACGAATTACCAGTGGAGCAGTGCTGTCTCCATATTCCCATAACTCTAGAGGTGTTGGATCAACACCAGATCCTGATGCAAATAAATTGATGTACTCATCAACACCATGCTTGCTAAGATAGATCCACTCTTGCATATTACCTTATAGACTGCCAATAAGATTCTTTACGTGTAACTTTGATATCTTTAGCTAGACTGTGCCCAGCTTGTTTACGATTGTCACCTTTTAAATGATCAAGATATGCACCCCACGCTGAGTTGATTAGTGGATGTCCTTCACCTGGTGTGTTACTAGGGCTAGCACGTAAATCTCCAAGGTTAGCACACCAATTTAATTGCCTCATGCCAGAAATGCGATTGCGCACATCGTCAAATACAAAACTATCATGCCACTCGCCTAAAGTAAAAATGCCTTGTTCAGCATCGTCATACATTCTTTGAAATTCGCGCAAAAATCTTACTGAAAATTTTGTGTTTAACTGAATTGCATATAACCCGCATTCACTAAATTTGCCTGCTCGGCCAAGGTAACATAAATCAAATTCATTAGGACACATCAAATCAAGAAAACTTTCAGGCAATTGACTGTGACATACCATGTCCGCGTCCATCCAAATTAACCATGGGGTGTTAGCTACGCTGGCTGCATGGAAAATACTATAAACTTTATGACTAAATCTTATAGCATCCCATTTAAAAACTTTAAAATTATCTTTGCGTTTGGCCAAGTGCGGTAAACTGGAAATATCACCATTGGCTTTAGGGTCATTTTTGTGCCGGGCCTTAAACTCAACTAATTTTGGACAGGCACTATGTAAATCAAGCACTTCAAGATTTGGTGCTGTTTGATGAACTAAACAATCTTCTGCATAGGCTTTAAGCTGCACAGTTTGTGGCCAGGCTCTTATAAAAGTGTCTAGCATGCGGCTAGCATATTGATTATAACCCTTCTCGTGGAAAGTGGTAACTACAGTATATTTCATGGAAATATTTAGTGATTAAAACTTTGGCCATATTTGAAAACTATTGCGCATTAAATTCCAAAGAAGTTCTAGCTGCAATAAGACAAAGTACAGCAAAATTTGGTATACAAGTACTATCTAACTCAATGGATGCTGACGCTTTGTTAATTTGGAGCGTGTTGTGGAATGGCAGAATGTTGCCAAACAAAAGTTTATATGACCATTATCGGCAACAGGGTAAGCCGGTAATTGTCATTGATGTTGGTGCGCTCAAAAGAAACGTCACGTGGAAAGTATCAGTGAACAATGTAAACGCACTAGGACAATATGGGCACTTAGAAAATCTTGACTTTGATCGTCCAAAAAAGCTTGGTTTACAACTTAGTTCGAATAAGTCTAACGGTGAAATCATTGTCATGGGCCAACATGCAAAAAGTCTAGCGTTTATGCCATGGATATGTCAGGAGAATTGGTTTAATCAGACGGTGGAAATTTTAAGACAACACACTGATAGGCAAATTGTATTACGACCGCATCCTCGCAGCAGAATCAATCCGCATTTGCTGACACAAAGTGCTAGACTACAGATCCCAAAACAAATTGTTGGTACTTACGATGATTTTGATGCTAGTTTTAACTATCATCTTGTTGTAAATTATAATAGCGGGCCTGGCATCCAAGCCGCCATACACGGTGCAAACGTATTTGTAGATGTAACTAGTTTAGCTGCTCCTATTGGTATTAAGGTAAATCAACTTGAGACGCCTCCGAGCACAGATCGAGAACGTTGGTTAATAGAAATAGCTCATACTGAATATACAGTTCCTGAATTAGCAAATGGAACATGGTTAACAAGATTAGAAAAATGGATAAGTTAAGCAAACGATTACTACGAGAACAACAGCGGTTGGATTTACACCGGCAATTGGCCGTCAGCGAAAAAGCTCAAAAGAGAGCAGAAAAAGAACAAGCTAGATTGTTAGAAACCACTACAAATGCCGCCGGCCCGGAGTTATCAGGTCCAGTTAATATTGCATGTTTAATTCACAGTGATGGTTATGATTGGGAATATGTTGAAAGACTGTACTCAATGGTAAGACGTAATTTATCACGCCCAGTGGTCTTTCATGTGTATACTGAACCTGAACGTCATGTGCCATCGCACATGATCAAACATGAATTAATAGAATGGCCCGGACAATGGGGCATGCGTAAAAGTTGGTGGTATAAATTGCAAATTTTTAACAATGAACACTTTTCAGGTCCTATGCTATACCTTGATCTTGATGTTGTTATTGTTCGAAGTATTGACTGGTTAGTTAAATTACCTCCAAACTATCTTTGGGCTCCTAAAGATTATCGAGTACTTTGGAAGGCTACACATAGAGGTATAAACAGCAGCGTCATGTGGTGGGATGTCAATCATTTTGCCTGGGTGTACGAAAAGTTTGCCAAATCAGATTTGAATTATCTAATGAAACAATATCAAGGCGATCAAGATTACCTGTCAGCCGTCATTCCAGAAAACAGTCTTAGGCATACATTGCCAATGACTATTATGAGTTGGCGTTGGCAAGTTTTAGATGGGGGGCTAAATTTTAAAACAAGACAACCTATCAAGCCAGGTACAGGAACCAATTTGGATGCTCGAACAAGTATTTTAGTTTTTCACGGCAGTCCAAAACCTCACGAAGTTTCAGATCCAGTTATTGAAACATTTTGGCAATGATTTTAAGAACAGTGCAGTTAATTGGACAGGTGTATGGCAAAATTAATTTGACGGTGACCTGGGACGGTGAACAAGTTTTTACCGGATCATTACCGCAAATGAAAAGTATTGCACCTGTGTGTGTTTGGTCATACCCAGCTAAAAAATTTGGCAGTATACCCATGCAATTGGCAATCACAGGTCCTGGAAAACTTATTTGGGTAGATATTCACATGAACTATACAGGTGACTATGAGTGCTTACCCGGATCTCAGAGCAGTGGAGGCATAAGGATTTCACCGCAGGATTTTTTTGCTAGCCCGGCAAATCAAAATGCTTCTACTGATGGTAAACTACAGGTAAGCATTAATGGCAACTTAGTGAAAATAGATAAAAGTGCCGAAGACGTAGACAAAATAGGTCCATGGCATTACAAAATAAATTCTGGAGAAACTTTAAGTTGCTTGTATAGGGTTGATAGACAGAAACTTAGGTTATATACACCTACTTTTGATTATTGACCATTTGTTTAAGTTGTGTTATGCTATGTTTTTTAGGACTATAGCATGGATGCACCTTTTAAACATCGTATAAAATATGGTTGTTGCTTTTATGCTATTACTTTTCCTGCGCTGATAATAGTTGTACCTTTATTAATATTAGCAATTTGTAATCCTTTTTGGTTTAGAGAATCGGCGTTAATAAATTTGCAACGTTTAGTAGAAAAATTTTCAAATTGGCGTTACAATTTGTTGACTCCTGTCCGTACAAAATACGAACTGTTTGATGTTATTAAAAAAACAACCATGTCAAATAGGCCAGATGGGTCGCCATAACAGTATTGACCATTTATTTGCAAACAACTATAATAAGGTATATTAAAACTACATAGGAGCTAAGATGTCAACAATTCTTGTTCGTGACGGTGTGTATCGTAATCATGCCGTTAGCAATCAAACATTTCAGCTTGTTAAGGGTTTTCAAACAGGTCGCAAAGGCGGCTTTGTAACAGTAAAATCTGATGGCGTTTTCGGTCCTGAGTTTGACGTAGTTAGAATTCGGGTTAATAATATTTCTGATATTGAGTATGTAGACGGAGAACCTGTGATACAAACTAAATCTGTTCTTGCAGTACAAGAAACTGACGAAGAAGTTATGGAGAGAATCGAAACTCGCTTTAACATTCTTGACGAAATGACTAAAGCAACAATTTCAGGTGACGTTCGCGCTATGATAGTAGTTGGCCCGCCCGGTGTAGGTAAGAGCTACGGCGTTGAGTACCAACTTGAAAAAGCAGGTATATTTGACAAATTGTCCGGTCGTAAAGTCAAGTACGAAGTAATTAAAGGTGCTATGACTCCGATTGGTCTGTACTGCACACTTTACCGGTTTAGTGATCCAAAGAATGTGCTAGTATTTGATGACTGCGATAGTATTCTTATGGACGACATCGCACTAAACATTCTAAAGGCTGCACTAGACTCGGGTAAAAAACGTCGCATCTATTGGAACTCTGACAGTGCAATGCTACGGCGTGAAGGCGTACCTGATCAGTTTGATTTCAAAGGTAGCGTAATTTTTATCACTAACCTCAAGTTTGACAATCTTAAGAGTAAAAAACTACAAGACCACCTTGAGGCACTGCAATCACGCTGTCACTTTTTGGACTTGACGCTGAACACCATGCGTGACAAGTTCTTGCGTATCAAACAAATCTTTCGCAAGGGTGATCTGTTTCAAGACTATAACTTCACTCCAGAACAGGGCGAAGAAATTTTGGAATTTATGTACACAAACAAAGATCGACTACGTGAGATGAGTTTACGTATGGCTCTTAAGATTGCGGATCTTACCAAGGTAAGTGCCAATTGGAAAGCACTAGCCGAGTCTACTTGTATGCGACATTCATGATAAATTTGATTGCCTAATTTAGCTCCTAGGCAATTGACTTGAGGTACCTTAATTGGTACCTCTTTTTTTGACTTGCTTAAATAGTTACTTTATACTAGATAAATGCGACAAGCAAAATTAATAATTAACGACGAAGTCAATGTCAAAATTGAAGGACTTGAGTTAGACGCACGTAGAACTTTGGTTAAAAAGTTCAAATATGACATTCCATATGCAAGATACTTACCTGCTGTACGCCTAGGACGTTGGGACGGCAAAATGGCCTATTTCCAACTTGGAGGTAGTACTTTTGTAAATTTGCTGCCAGAAATAATTCCAATTTTAGAAGAATACAATTACGATATTGAGTTGGAAGATAGGCGAGAATACAGCACATCATTTAAATTTACTACTGTTAACTCCGACACATTTAGTAGTCATGTTTGGCCAAAGGGTCATCCCAATGTTGGCGAACCAATCCTTTTTCGTGACTATCAAGTAAACATTGTCAATGGTTTTTTAGCGAATCCACAGAGCATACAAGAAGTCGCCACCGGAGCCGGTAAAACTCTAATCACCGCTGCACTCAGTCACAGTGTACAACAACATGGCCGCAGCATTATTATTGTGCCCAATAAGAGTTTGGTAATACAAACTGAAAAGGATTATTTAAATTTGAATCTTGATGTTGGAGTCTATTTTGGAGATAGAAAAGACAGCAATCATCAGCACGTGATCTGTACTTGGCAAAGCTTAAACAACATTTTAAAAAATACAAAGAATGGAACAGACACAATTTCAATAAGTGAATTCTTAGAAGGTGTTGTCTGCGTTATTGTAGATGAAACACACATGGCAAAGGCAGATGTATTGAAAACTATGCTTACTGGACCTATGTCACGTATACCAATTAGATGGGGATTAACAGGCACGATTCCTAAAGAGCAATTTGAATCGCAGGCGCTCGCAGTCAGTATTGGGCCAGTAATTAATAAACTATCTGCCAGCGAGCTTCAAGTTCGAGGGGTACTTGCGCAGTGTCATGTGAATATTGTGCAACTTGTAGATCATGTAGAGCATAAGAATTATCAACAAGAATTAAAGTATCTATTTGAAGAAGATGGTCGTTTAAACGCAATGGCCAACCTTATACAACAAGTAAACGAAACAGGTAACACACTAGTCTTAGTTGATCGTATCTCAGCCGGACAAGAACTAGTCGCTAGATTAGGTGACCGAGCAGTGTTTGTCAATGGTGCAACCAAACTATCAGAGAGACAAGAAGAGTATGATGAAATTGCAACAAGTGATAATAAGGTTATTGTGGCGACTTATGGTGTGGCCGCTGTGGGTATTAATATCCCTCGTATTTTTAATTTGGTTCTTTTGGAGCCCGGAAAAAGCTTTGTCCGAGTTATACAAAGTATTGGGCGAGGTATTAGAAAAGCTGAAGACAAAGACTTCGTACAAATCTGGGACATAACTAGCACTTGTAGATTTGCTAAAAGACATTTAACAAAACGCAAGGCATACTACAAGGAAGCTAACTATCCGTTTACTCAGGAGAAACTTGAATGGCAGTAAGCCTAGCAAATTTTGAAATAGGATTGCAGCATCCGTTAACTGTTATTGCCGGTCCATGTCAAATTGAAACAGAAGATCATGCGCTTATATTAGCCATGAAGTTAAAAACTATTTGTTTTGAACTTGGTGTCAATTTTGTTTATAAAAGTAGTTTTGATAAGGCTAATCGGACCAGTGTATCAACTAAACGAGGACCGGGAATCACAGAAGGTCTAGAAATTTTGTCGCAAGTCAAAAAACAAATTGATGTACCTGTACTAACTGATATACATTTGCCCGAACATGCAGAATATTGTCAAAAATACGACATTGATATTATTCAGATTCCTGCTTTTTTATCAAGACAAACAGATTTGCTTATAGCAGCCGGAGAATCAGGTGCTGTTGTTAATATTAAAAAAGGCCAGTTCATGGCTCCTAATGATATTGCACGAGCGGCTGAAAAAGTTGCTAGCACTGGCAACACAAAAATATTATTATGTGAAAGAGGAGTAACACATGGATACAATAATCTTGTGGTTGACATGCGCAGTTTACCTATTATGGAGCGTACTGGTTATCCCGTGGTATTTGATTGCACCCATAGTGTACAGCAGCCTGGAGGGCTTGGTACTAGCTCAGGCGGGGACCGATCCATGGTCCCATACTTGGCGAGATCCGCTGTAGCAACTGGTTCAGTATCAGCAGTGTTTATTGAAACTCATCAAGATCCAGATTCTGCTCCCAGTGATGGTCCCAATATGGTGCCTGTAAATCAAATGCATAGTTTAATTGGGCAATTGAATCAATTGCATCAAATGGTTGCAAGTTTTAAAAAATAAAGTATAATATAAACATGAAAATTTTAACTCTTGACAATATCGCATATGACTTAGATCATTTACCCGAAGAAGTTGATGACTTACGATTCGCAATTTTGGATAACAGCGATCCTGCAAATCCTGATTATCACTATATTCCGCTTATTTTTCTTGAAAGCTTTTCTGCTCCGGCATTGGTGTTAAGAGTCGGAGAAAACATAATTAAAATGCCGGTGGATTGGCAAGTGCTTATTGGCGAACCTGATTTGGGGGATCTTGAAATGCTACCACTGACATCTATAAATGATCGAGGATTTAAAATTTTTCAATTTAATCCTATGTCAAGTTTTAGACCTAGTTTTTTAGACATTGAAATTATTGATGTTTACCATGAAGTTACTTGGTATGCTCCAAAGTTGCGCAATGGACAAATGTTGTCAGTACCATTAAATAACGAACATAAACCTGAGTGTGCCTATTTTGTCAAAGACATTTCGCGTAACTGTGAAATTGTGGACTATAGAAAAGCTTGGTAAAAGGAACACCATGCAACAATACAACAACGATCCTGTTATTCTAGATCCAGATAGATTAGAAAAACTTAACTATGATAGACTTAAAGAACAAATTATGTCTAGATATAACCTAATGGAAGAGCGTATAATAGTGCAACAAAGCGAAATAGCTAGATTGAACAGAGAAATCGCTAGACTTAAAAACTACGTAGACGAGTTACAACAACAAATGAGACGGCGTGGATAAATTAAACATTCAAAATGAAATGGCTTGCTTTGATAACAAAGTAAGAAACTTTTATGACGAACTAACTGATGACGAGCGTAAAAAATTTAGTAACTATCTTATGATTCGTTGGGGGTCTAGTGTAGAAGGTGGTAGAGAGCTGCAAGAATTTTATTTGATAGCTACTAACGAAAGATTAAACAAACATTTTTTTGCTATCAACCGTCATCCAAAATTACAATGGCTATGTGCCACATCAGTTAGTCCGGGTATGGGCAAGTTTAGACACAGCTGGATAGCAACAAAGAAAAAAGAATCTAGTAGCAATCAAACCAAAAAAGTTTTAAAAGAACTATTTCCGTTGCTTAAAGAAGATGAGTTAGAGCTTATGTCTAAAATCAACACACAACAAGATCTAAACAGGTACATAAAAGATCTTGGGGAACAATGACTTCATATCAATGTCGTTTTTGCGATAAGTCATTCCAACGAGAACGCAGTTTGGAAGTACATCTATGCGAACCTAAACGCAGATTTCAAGAACAAAACGAACCCGGAGTACGTCTAGGCTTTAACGCATACTTAAAGTTTTATGAGTTAACACAAGGTTCTGCTCGCACAAAAACTTTTCAAACGTTTGCAGAAAGCAACTACTACCGAGCTTTTACTAAATTTGGAAAATACTGTATTAATATTCGTGCAATAAACCCCACACAGTTTTTAGATTGGCTGTTAAAAAATAATAAAAAAATTGATAACTGGACCAGTGATAGACTGTATGAAGAATACTTGTTATGGTGGTTACCTAAGGAGAATGTAGCAGATGCGCTTGAAAGAGGAATTACTGAAATTGAAAACTATGCTGAACACAGCAACTTGGCACATTTTCGAGATTACTTTCGTTTTGGCAATGATAACCGCATTTGCCATCACATTACTACTGGTCGTGTTAGTCCTTGGGTTGTTTTCAATTGTGGTTCTGGTATTGAGTGGGTTGATGGCCTTGAGCAACAGCATTTGGATTTGGTCCTTCGTTACATTGATCCTGATATTTGGAATCGCAAGTTTAGTGATTTCCCATCAGACGTAGAATATTGTAAACACATTTTAAAAGAAGCAGGATTATGAATCCAGTTTATATTGATTTTGTTCCAGGTACACATGGTCATTTTTTGGCCTATTTGTGCAATAGGTTCAATCCCGAGTCGTCGGCTGCTGCAAAAGCATTAGATCCTTTCAATGACCTTGGTGCGAGTCATAACACAAGTGATGCCTATCAAGCCACTCAAAGATTTTTTAATGCACATTACTACGAAACTGAAGATATTAGTTTACGTGGTTCAGTTATATCAATATCTTTTACCGAAGACGATTTGTTACCATTACTAAGTGGATCACTATTACGAGCTGGCAATGCAGGTATAGACAATGACGAATTACAAACAGATACCTACAATAAATTAGCTAATACCTTTAACAAACCATTACTTGAAAAACTCATTAGCGGATTTAGTCAAGGGCAGATTAAGGCCGGATACGATGCTATTAAAGATCCAACTTGGCCAGACATTAACTTTGCTGATGACTATTATGCGTTACCTAAGCATATCCAAGATGAATGCGAACAACAACATGGCATGACTGTGTTCGAGCTTTCTGAGTCAAGACCTCACTGCCCTAGAAATATCTTGCGAGAGTTTTTCAAATTTGGATTTAAGCGTCCAGAAGAACATGGGTTAATGTTAGAACAGCAACGCATGGTTTATACAAATTCTGACAAAGTGATTTATATACCGTTTTCTGCGTTTTACAACGCTAATGAGTTAGGAAAAGAATTTTACAAATTGGTAAAACATTTTGATTTAATTTGGGATCCTTGGACATTAGGTAGTTTACAAAAAAAATTCGCTAGTAAACAAAAATATGCAAACAGTCTTATTAAATGTAAACAACTGTTAGAATTTATTTTAGATGATAAGGAAATGAAAATTCCTAAATTGTCTTTGCTGGAAGAAAGCTACATTGAAGCAATTATTGAAACACAAACTGGTTGCAGTCTACCTACAAATAATGTAGAATGGTATACTGATATTAATGAATTAAGATCACACTTTAAAAAATGAGTGCAGATATTGACATAGACTTTGCTGATCGAGACCAAATACTTGGCTTAATCAAGCACATCCCTGCAAGACAAGTTGTTGATGGACAGGTGCGCAAACACAACAGCGGTGTCTATGTCACTGATATTCCTTATGATGTAGTCAATCAATGTGCTGCATTTGATTATCAAGAAGCTGAACGGCGTGGATACTTTAAAATAGATTTTTTGAATATGTCAGTGTATCAATTAATTAAAGATCAAGATCATTATAATTCCATGTTAAGCAAAGAACCAAATTGGCAGAGATTGTGGCAAGATCCAGATTGGGCAGAAAAGTTAGTGCATGTTGGAAACTATGTTTCTTTGTTGAGTACAATGAAGCCTGATTCAATTACAAGAATGGCAGCATTTATATCAGTGATTCGCCCGGGCAAAGCGCATTTGCAAGGTAAATCTTGGACGGAAGTTTTTGAAACAGTATGGGACGGTGATGATAGCAAGGGATACACATTTAAGAAAAGTCATGCTGTAAGTTACGCTGCACTTGTCACACTGCACATGAATTTACTCGACTTTTCTAACTAATGTAATAGATTTTCTTTTGCTTTTTTTCTTAGCAATATCAAGCAGACTACATGCAGGACCATGAACAATACTTAAGTCTCTATTCATAAAGGTTCTAAGATAGGGCCTAAACGGCTCCCAGTCTTGTTTGAGAAATATGTTAATAGGGATGCTTCTGTTGCTTTCCCACCACCAAATATTTGCAAGATTAATAAAAGTCAACTTAAGTTCATGATCTAAAATCAGCCCGTAGTCATAAATTGTTGTGACTATTTCATCTCTATTTTGTATTATTCCAACGTACTCATTACTTGCATATATGCAAAGTGAAATAAATGGGTACTTTTCTGCCAATTTTGTAAAGATATTACTGCCCATAAATAGTTTTGGAGATCCTTATGTATTCAACCACTGCGTACTTATATCAACAAATCCAAACAGTTTTATTGGTAGATATCAGTGGTGATTATTTCACTTATAGGTGGAATCCTGTGTATTCAAAACCATTAACCATAAACAAAGGTGTTGACAATGTTCTATTATTTGAATTTGTTAACCAAGATCAAAAACCTGTAAACGTAAGCGGCAGCGAATTTATTTTCCGTCTGCTTAATCAAACTGGTGATGCTGTGCTATTGACTAAAGAAGTTACTTTACTAAGCCCAGTTACTGGGCGAGCACGGGTAGTAATTTCTGCCTTAGACACTGATCCAATTTTAGCTCAACCTGCTAGTTATAGTTTAGTCCAAAAACAACCTTTGGGAAATTATCAACAGGCAGTTTACGTAGATGCTAACAGTCAAGCTCGGGCACAGTGTAACGTTGTTGATTCGGCATTGCCAGAATTTGTACCTAGTCAATTCGTGACAATTCCCACAATTTACGGACCAGACTTATACCCACAACCAAATCAAGGTTACGGTCGTCCAGACTGGGCTTTGCCACAAAACCCACCAAATCCAGTTGTGCCACCACTGGAATATAGTAGCCAAGTATCTGCACCCGAAAGTGACTTCCACACGTTCCAATTAAAAATGGATCATTACACCGGTAATGTTAAAGTGCAATCAGCAACTCAGTATCAAGGTCCTTGGTTTGATGTCAGCGACAGCTATGATTTTTATGACGAAAGTGTAACCCATCATATTAACGTGCCAGGTTTTTACCCATTACTTCGCTTGGCAATTAATAATGTAGGTGGAGTTCCCAATAGCCAAAGAGCAACAGCCAGTGCTACATGTATTAATGGGGAAGTGACTGAAATCACGGTGACCAGTGGTGGATACGGTTACCTAGCACCGCCGCAAGTAAGTATTGTAGGTGCCGGAGCAGGGGCAACCGCAGAAGCCACAATTAACAATGGTATAGTAACTAGCATAACAGTTACCAATGGGGGCAGTGGATACAGTCCGGTGCCACCCGAAAACGTTGGTGCTAATGTTTATATTACCACCGGTGAAATCACAGAAGTTTTATACCGATAGTACTCAAGTTACTTGATATTTTCAAAATAATCCTGTAAAATACTAGGATGATTGATATCCTATCTTACATTCGAGGCAAAAGAAAAAATACTGCTTCGGGATGGATCAGTTTCAACGCTGTATGCTGCCATCATAATGGAAATACACAAGACAAACGTGGCCGCGGCGGCATCAAAGTTTCTGATCAAGGGTGGAGTTATCACTGTTTTAATTGCAACTACACTGCCAGTTTTATTCTTGGCCGCAATTTAACTTATAAAGCTCGAAAGCTTTTACAATGGTTAAATGTTCCAGAAACTGAAATTAATCGAGTGAATCTTGAAAGCATACGGCACAGAAGTATTAGTGGGCTGATCGATGATCGTCAACGTGCATTTAATGAAGTAGCCGGCATTCATTTTGATGAAAAAGACTTACCGCAGCAGGCTGTTTTATTATCATTGGTCAAAGAAGACTATTCAGAATATCAAAACTACGTTGATAGTCGATGTGTACCACCTGACTATCCAATTATGGTACAGCAAGGGAATGATGGGGTACATTGGACTCGGCCTCATGTGGTAATTCCTTTTACATTTGATAACACAATTGTTGGATACAGTTGTAGATTCTTAGATAATCGCACACCCAAATATATTAATGAAACACAGCCTGGCTACGTATTTGGTACTGATTTAATAAAATCTTCATGGCAGTATGTGATTGTTTGTGAAGGTATTTTTGACGCTTTGAGTATTTCTGGTCTAGCAGTGTTACACAGTGAGATAAATGATGCGCAGGCAAGGCTAATAAGAAGCCTTGGCAAGGAAATAATAGTTGTTCCGGACCAAGACAAAGCTGGTATTGCCTTAATTGATCGAGCAGTAGAATTGAATTGGAGTGTTAGTATACCAGACTGGCCCAATGATGTAAAAGATATCAATGATGCAGTTAAGAAATTTGGACGCCTTGGTGCTTTACTAACTATTATGCAATCAAGAGAAATTAGTCGTATTAAAATAGAATTAAGGAAGAAACAACTTGTTAAAAGATTACAACATTGACGTACAGCGACTTTTCTTAGAGATGATGCTGGAGGATGCACAAAGCTATGTTCGAGTGCAGAATATCTATAATGCTGAAAACTTTGACAAAAGTCTTCGTGCAGCCGCTCGTTTCATACAAACGCATACTGATGAACACAAAACTATGCCTGATCGTGCGCAGATTGCAGCAGCCACAGGTACTAAATTAGAGACTATACCTGATCTTAACGAAGGACACTATGATTGGTTTCTAGCAGAGTTTGAAACTTTTACAAAGCGGCAGGAACTAGAACGTGCTATTTTGAAAGCAGCAGACTTACTTGAAAAAGGCAACTTTGATCCAGTAGAAAAACTAATAAAAGATGCTGTACAAATTAGTCTACAGAAAGACATGGGCACTGATTACTTTGCTGACCCTCGCTCTCGCTTGCTTGCGTTAAAAAACAGCAATGGGCAAAACAGTACAGGATGGCCTGCTTTAGACAAACTGTTGTATGGTGGGTTCAATCGCGGCGAACTACAGATCTTTGCTGGAGGTTCTGGTAGTGGTAAAAGTCTGTTTATGCAAAATCTTGCAGTGAATTGGGTACAAGCAGGTCTTAATGGTGTATATCTTACACTAGAACTTGCTGAAGGGCTTTGCTGTATGCGTATTGATTCAATGATGACCAACACTGCCAGCAAAGAAATTTTCCGTGATATTGACACAGTAGAAATGAAAGTTAGAATGTTGGCCAAGAAGTACAACAGCAAGTTCCGTGTCAAGTACATGCCAGCACAGAGCAACATCAATGACATTAGATCGTATATCAAGGAACTGCAAATACAAGAAAATATGAAAATTGATTTTTTGTGTGTTGACTATCTTGATTTGTTAATGCCTGTAAGTGCCAAAGTTAGTCCTAATGATCTTTTTGTTAAAGACAAGTATGTTTCTGAAGAATTGCGTAACCTAGCCAAAGAACTTAATGTGTTGTTTGTTACAGCATCGCAGTTGAATCGTAGTGCCGTTGAAGAAATTGAATTTGACCATAGTCATATTTCTGGTGGCATATCTAAGATCAATACAGCAGACAACGTGTTTGGTATCTTTACTAGCCGAGGTATGCGTGAAAAAGGTCGCTATCAAATACAGTTAATGAAAACTCGTAGTTCTAGCGGGGTAGGACAAAAAGTTGACCTGGAGTTTGATATTGAAAGCTTGCGTATCAGAGACCTAGCTGAAGACCAAGGTTATCAAGAATTTAAGAAACGAGCACCGTCAATCTATGAATCAATTAAGGCCACTAGTCAAGTTGTAGACAACGAGCCTAACGCTACAACCCCTGATGAAGTAGGTAAGATTTCTGCCGATGTGCAGAGTGCCAAGCTAAAACAGTTGTTGAATAAAATTAAGCCAAGCTGAGATAGTTGTCAATGGGCATAGACTTAATGTTTTGCCTATTGCAATATATGTACTGCGATCCATCCCGACTGCGTACTTCACCTTGTCCTACAATAACTGACTCATTAGAATAACGCACAGGGCGATCCACAACAAGATCCACATATTCACCTTCGCCTACTCCTAGGGTTATAAAGTGTATGTAGTTTTTCTTGTCGGCTCTAAATACTCTGCTGTTTGCCACAATACCAGCAAATTCAAACCGATCCAAATAGAGATTTTTAACACCCATGTTAGGCAAGAAGCCGGGAGTGTTCCAAGCTTGATATTCTTTAAAGGCTTCTACTGGATCTTCCATAATCCAGTTGTCAAATCCTAGATCGCGTAGATCCCAACCGGCCCGTTTTGCTTCGTTACGATAGACCCAACGTGCATACGAACCTTGACAGTGCTTGAGCGCAGCACGCCAAAA
>Ga0129333_10001130_pt1 | contig 23834 bp, 26 predicted proteins | sample CPB6_08_DNA_FD_94474 | JGI IMG/M metagenome (GOLD analysis project Ga0129333, IMG submission 94474) | Freshwater to marine salinity gradient microbial communities from Chesapeake Bay, USA - CPBay_Sum_0.6_0.8_DNA | ecosystem: Environmental > Aquatic > Marine > Coastal | place: USA: Chesapeake...
CGAACTAGACGCCGACGAACTACTTCGCGACGAGGACGAACTAGACGCCGACGAACTGCTTCGCGACGAGGACGAGGACGAGGACGAGGACGAAGAACTACTTCTCGATGATTTTGAACTAGAGGATGATGGGCTGGACGACGACTTCGGCGACCCCGCGCTGCTCGAAAGCGCGCCAAACATTTCTTGGGGGATTTCGTGGTCTGCGGACATCACTCTGCCGGGTATGCGCTATTGATGAAACGCTCGTTTGCCACAAACTGCCTTCGCGTTCGCGACGGGAACCGAAGGCCGGCGAACCCTCGCCTTGTCCCTGTTACCCGTATCACGAGATGCAAGGTGTTTTTGGGCCTCTTTTTGTCAAACTGAATTACGACGGCGTCGCCCTCGACCGACGCGCCAACTAGCACTGGCTTGTCCGGTACACAGCCGCAAACACGAATAGAGCCTTTCTCGCAGACCTCAACAAACCTGGGATCAATCGGAATGCAGCAATACTCTTGTGAGACCGTTGCTTCGATAATGTCATCAAATCTTACCTCTGGCGACTCTTCAACGAATAGCGCTGTATAGCCCCCAGGAGTCCACGACGCGGGTACGATCGCCGTGCTTTTTTCGCTCTCGCTTGTCGGCGCAGACCCAGACCCTGAGCCAGACCCGGAACCGGGCGGAGAACCTGACTCAGACGCTGACTCAGACGCTGACTCAGACGCTGACTCAGACGCTGACTCAGACGCTGACTCAGACGCTGACTCAGACGCTGACTCAGACGCTGACTCAGACGCTGACTCAGACGAAGACCGCTTTGACGAAGGCGATGATTCGCTTGAAAAAGAAGAGGGCGAGGACGAGGACGAAGAGCAGTCGCAGTCAACGACACGCAGAATTCGCCAAAACGACTTGCTACCGTCTTCTTTCGCCTCACTTTGTCGCTCAAGGATTGCCTCCACGACCGTGCCAGCAGGCACGTCATCGTCGATATCCTCTGACCCTACGGCGAGGTTGTACGCGCGCGCGACGAACGAGACGTCGAACAGTTCGGCGTCCGTGATGCCGCTGCCTTCTGGGGCCGGCGGAACCGCTTGGAACTGAAGTCCGCAGGAGTCGCTGCGAACGATCGCGACCTCGTTTCCGGCGGCGCTTTGGCACGACGGAAGCGGCTCCTGCAAAGCGAAGAATCGCGGGCGCCTCTGCGCGGCCACGTTCTCCTCCAGAACCGCAGGCGTGCTGCGGAACCCTGACCGCACGACGCCGCCCTCCACCGTCTCGATGGCGCGGCGAGTTCGAGCGAGCAGGTCTGGTCCGAGGAGGAAGCCTTCGGCCATAGCGGTGGTCCGTCAGAACAGCCGAGGCGGGAAATTCGCTTTGAAGTCGAGTTCTTCCTGAACGCGATAGCGATGCACAAGCGGCAGCAATGACGGACTCCGCGCCGTGCCGTCGTTATTGAGCGGTATCGGCATTGCGGACGGGCGCTGAAGTTGTCCGTTGTTTTCGATGTCCGTGAAGTTTACGCAGGCCCGCATTTTGCGACCTGCGTCCACGCCGTCCGGTAGCGATATAGGCGTCGTGGCTCCTAGTACGATTTTGCCATTTTGCGATTTGAGCGGCTGCCCGAAGTCGTTTTTGTTGCCACCTGTCGTTTCGGAGCCGTTGGGTTGCGTCGGTGCGTGTGCGATTACATTGAGACCTGTCTGAGGAACAAGTACATCCCATCCTATTGTTCCCGTGAATGGAGTGCCGTCTATCCTGAAATCCTTCACGGCATTGGGCCTGTAAGAAAACTCAAATGTGTTGTCGAAGCCGCTCCACCTCGCGCCTCCGTAGGACTCAACCGTCGGAGACGACTGCGCCCCTCTGAACATGACAGTGTGCCTGTCACATCTTCCGAGCGCCATAAAGGTCACTGGCGCGTCGTTGATCTTTCCCGCATGAACCTGAAACCCTGACACATCGATGACGTCGAAGAACTTGTACGTGACGTTCGTGATCGGAACCAATTTTGAGATGCCTTCGTATAAGTCTTTCGCCGAGTTCACCGGAGGCTGAGTTTTCCCACTGTCGGCCCCTGACATCACATACCACGAGTACAACGGTGCCTCGTAGAGCGACGTCGATATGGAGTACGACGGAGGCCGGACATCAGGCGTGAACGAATTGGCATCTGAGCCGCCACCGCCGCCACCGCCGCCACCGTCGTCCGTCGGTGTCGTTCGATAATTGAACGTCGCCTGAACGACCATTCGTGAGTCGCCCTCGTACTGAGCGTTCACGGATGCGCAGTAGAGGCCCAACTCGCTTGGGTGCTGATCTCCGATGTTGATTCCGCACAGCGAGAAGAGATTGACATACTCGCCGGCGGACGCCTTTAGAATCCTAAAGACGCGGGTGGTGCTGGCGGCTACCGCACCAGCCTCGTTTGAAAACTGGTACTGAACGCCGGCGTTGATTTCTGCAACACGAGCCATGTTTGTCACCCTTCAGCGATGTCAACGCGGAGCCTAGTGCCGGCCACGCCCTTGGCCTGATATTCGGTCCCGAACGAAAGCCGCACGAGCGCCGGCTCGCTGCCTCGAAGCGTCGTGAACCCCACGAACGAGCCGCCGGCCTCAATACCGATCTGGACCGTCGCTGCAGACGACGTGGACAAGTTTCTGAGAAACGCCATGCCGACGCTCGACAGGTTCGCAGTCGAGATGGCCGTGGCGTTTGTCGTCAGGTCGTAGACGAGGCTGGAGTATCCGGCCTTCGACTGCGTCGCCGTTACCTGACTGACCTGCACCTGATTCAAGAAATTGTCTCTGTCGACCTTGAGCGACATGGAGTACGTGATGTCTGACATATGGATGTCTCCTTACGGCGCGATGAGGATTCCCTGCTCTCTTGCGATCCTGAGCAATTCCTCCAGCGCTTGAGTCTGCCGCTGGAGTTCGATGAGGTTGACGTCGCGCGCGGGGTCGTCGCCGCGGAGGAGACGGCTCAGTTCCCGGTTTCCTTCGACAGTCGTCGCGTCAGACGCCTGGAGTGCTGCCCGTGACGGCCCTTGCAGCACGGCGTTGGCGACCTCTTCGGTGAACTGAGCGCGAAGCGGAGCGACTTGGCGGATGTTGTCGGCCAACACTCGCTGCTGGGCTTCCCGCTGGCCGGCTTGGTCGATGAGGCCAAGGCCCTGCTCGGCCTGATCCGCGAATGCGAGGCGCACGGATTCTAGTTGCTGCGCCAACTGCTCTCCTGCTCGCTGGGCCGGCGTCTGAGTCAGTTGCCGCCCTTCCTCAATGCTGGCCGAGACCTGCCGAACGCGCTCCTCGATATCGCTGATAGCGCCGGCGGCGGCGTCAAACTGGCCGACGAGGTCTTGAATAGCCGCCTGGAGCCGATCCCGCTCGGTCAGCAACGCCTCGCGCTGAGCAGCGTTGAGTTCGCCGGACGCCAGTTGGGTGTTGATGTCGCGTATACGGGCAAATGGGTCGTTGACGCCAAGCGCTGCTCCGCGATCTCGAACACGGTCTTCAAGGCGTCCTCGCTCAATTTGAATGTCGCGCTCGGCCCGTCGCTGGGCATCTCGCTGTCTTTCCAACGCTCTGTCGGCCGACTCCCTGGCTGCCCTCGTTTGAGGCGTATCAAGACGAATGTTTCTTCGCCGTGCCTCGTTCGCGTCCTGCTGCGCGGACTGCACATTCGCCATCGCGGACTGTGAAGCACGATTCAAGCCATCCGAAAAAGCGCTCAGCGCAAGCGTAGCGGCCTCGATGGCGCTCACGTTGGCATTTAGTGCGTCAATTTCTTTGTTGATTTCTTGTCTGCGAGCGTCGGTCGTTCTCTGGTCGTTGTTTTCTGAAACGAGCGCTGCGCGGCGTGCCTGCAGAATGCGCAAGTCCCTGGCAAGTCTTCCCGAAGGCGCGCCGGCGTCCTGCAAATTGGAAGTTGCTCTCGCCGCTATGGCATCAAATGCTCTTTGTGGATCGACTGCTAGTTCTGCGCGCATTTCCGCGGCGCGTTCCTCAAGACGCGCGGCGTTTGCCTGTACCACGGCAACGCGGTTCCTTGCGTCTCGCTCGCGAGCCTGCGCGCCCTCGATTGCCGCGTCTCGCGCGGCTCGCTCGTCTTCCGTGCCCTGCGGAAGAGCAATCGCGTCCTTCAATTGCTGCCCTGCCGCCCGGAAGTCCGCTTCGGCCTGCGAGATTGCGCGGCTTACCTTCAGGAGTTCTCCAGAGAAAAGAACTGCATTGGGCACTCCCTGACGGATTGCCTCTTCCACGGCAGACTGCGACTGCTCTATCGCGAGGCCGAATGCTCGCACCTGTTCGACAACCTTGATTTGCGCCTCATTTTCTTCGCGCAGTCTGTCTCTCTGAAGCGACGCCAAGTCAGCGGCCAGTTGCTGCGCCTCGGCATCTAGAGACAGCCTTTCTTGCGGACCGGCCCGTCTGCTGCGTGCCGTCACGTCATCGAGCCTTCTCCTGACGGCAGCCTCCGCCTCCGCTACGTTCGCGAACTCCGGCTGCTGCTCGAGGAATCTCCTTCTCGCGTTTTGCCCGACTGCGGCCGCGGCGGCTGCGTCTGGTTCCGTTACGGTGAAGTCAAGGAGTTGAGTGCGAGCCTGCTCGCCGACGCCGCCGGCGATACGCCGACGCACAGACCCCAAGTCAGCCTGTGGCGCAGCGAACGCCGCAGCGGCGGCGGCTCGCTCGCGTGCCAGCGACTGCTCCAACTCTCTGCGCAAAATAACAGAGCGACCGACATTTGTAGTTTTTTCGAGTTCGCGGGACCTCGCAGCCTGAATCTCGCGCTCTCGGACGACGGCTGGGTCTAGCGACGACACCTGCTCCTCGAGCAGTTTCTTTTGGTCATCTCGCAGCGCCTGTATTTGCCTCCTGAATTCCTCAGCGCTGCGGGCGCCTCCAGTGAACGCGCTCAGGGTTAGGGATTGGCCGAGGTTCCTGAACGAGTCAGCAAGTCTGTCAGCAAGCGTTTTTTGGCGTTGAAGCGAGTCCGTGAGCGCTTTTGCCTTGTCGCTGGCTTCAACGCCGGCCGTGGCATACCTATACAGGCCGATTGCCACCTGACCGGCCAGGACCGCTCCGACGCCGATTGCGAGGCCCTTTGTCGCCGTAAGCCATGGAATGACGCCTGACTGCCCCAGTGTCAGGCCGAGTTGCGATATGTTGTTCCCTATAGCGCGAAGTTTGTACTCGAGCGGCCCGGTAGACGAGATTAGATCGTCGACCGCAAAGAGGCTTTGCTGAATGGCGAGGTTGAAGTTGTTGAATCCGGCAGCCCCAAAGGAGCCTGTGCTTTTTGCCAAGCGGTCGGCGGCGGCCTGAACCTGTTTTTCGTCAAAGATGCCTCCGCTTGAGGCCGCGACAAGCGTCAGCAACTCTCGGGTAATGCCCTTCACTTGCTGTGTGTTTTCGGCCAGCAACCTCGATCGCTCTTGTGTTGTCAGGTTGATGTCGTCGTCAATTTCCGACTTTCTTTGAGTCAACTTCAGGATGTCCCGCTCAGCCTGTGCGACGGCCTGCGCGACCTCGACTCGCCCCTGAATGTTGTCTTCTGAGAACTGCCCAGTGAACTGACGCGCCGTAACAATGTCGGTCGCTGCTCTGGCGAGCGCTGGGTCGAGTTTTTCAGCAGAGCCGCCGGATGCTCGAAGAAAAAGGTCAAATTGCTTTTGTGCTGCCGAGGCCCTTCTGACCTTTGACTCAAACTCGTCTAGGCTCGCTCCGAGTCGCTCGAGCCCCGACTTGTACTTGTCGAGCGCTCCAGCGGCCACTACGGGGTCTTGTCCGGCTGCCTCAAATGCGGCCTGCAGGTCCTGCGACAGAGCCAGCGCTTCTCGGCGTATACTTGCCGCTTTGTTCGTGAACTCATCGCCGAGCGGGATGGAATCTCGAGCAAGACGCTCCACCCTCGGCACAACATCCGATCGGAAGTCTTCCTGCGCGAGCCCCGCGTTACGCCTCGAGTTGACCAACGCGATGTCGCGTGTGGTCTGCATATTTGCAAGCGACGGCAGAACGGCGTTAGGCGGCGGTATGTTTCTGGCAGCCTCAATCGACGCGATTGCTTGGCTCGCCGCGCGGTTGATTGCCTCCCTGTTGCGCTCAGTCTCGGTCGTGAGCCTGTTTTTGATGGAGTCAGCGCTGGACGTGAATAGATTTTCAGAGACCTCGACCGCGGCCAGCGCATTGACGGCCGCCTTTGCCTTATCGGCCGATGTCGCTGCCCTGTTGAACTGCTCGACAATGCGCCCGACCGCAGCAATCAGCGGGTCGAATTTCGTCGTGCCGATTCCCCGTAGTTTTTCGGAGAGCGACTCGAGACGCGACGTGAGGTTTTCGGCCTCGTTGCCTGCCTCGGGATCGACGATTCCGGTAATGCGCACTGACCTCAGTTCGGTCTCGAATCGAGCGATGATTGTGCGCTGTCTCTGAACTAGGGAGTCCAACAGAGACTGAGAAGCCTGAACGGCCTGCCGGCTCCCTGTGCCATTTCCAAGGTCCAGCAGCGCCCGAGACACGCGAGCAGCCTGTCTTTCGATGAGGTCTGCGTTCTTTTGTGCGTCAATCGACAATTCATTGAACACAGACCCACGAAGCCTTGCCGGAACCTGCTCTGCTTGGTTTCTCAGGGCCAATGTGCGCTGCAGCGCCTCAAGCGCCTGCGGCTGAACAAAAGACGCGCCTGTGTTGTCGACGTCCAGGCGACGGGCAGCGTTTCCGATTGCTGCCACGGCGGACTGTTGGCGAGTAAGTCTCGCCAGAGACTCGCGCAGGGCCTCCACGCGGTCGCGCTGTTCGTCGTATGTCGTAGTGCCGTTGCGGATCGAGTTGTATACATTCTGGAAGTTGCTCTGAAGGACCTCCAGGGCAGGCAGAAGACCGGCCTGCGCTGCAGTTGACAGGCCCTCGATGCTGTCCTTGACTCTCGTGATTCCGCGGCCGAGGTCTTCGTAGGCACGGAACTGATCGCGGAGGCGGTTTGGGTCCGGAAGGCCAGCGTCCACTCCGCGTGACTGCAGGTCGCGGATTTCGTCGAGTGTTCTCGTGAAACGCTGAAGCCTTGTCAGCGACTCGTCGAGCGCTCGCGTATTGAGCCTGACCTCGATATTGCGAGCGCTTTGAGCGAATGACTGAATCTCCCGGCGCGCATCGCCTATACCTCTCGTGAAGTCGGCAACGTTGGCCGTCAGGACAGCGGAGATTCTTCCGAGATATGCCATCGCCTCATCCTTGTGGCGGCGCCATCAACTTCGCCAATTCGGCCATCATCTGCTCTTGCGTCTGCGGTTTCTTCCTTGCGGCCGGGATGAACACGTCCTCGTCAGGCACCCGCTTGTAGTTCCCGCTGGCGGCCATGATCGTCCGGCAGATTCGGGCAGTCTGGAGCCAGGAGTTGGGCAGCGGGTATATCTGGTCAAACGCAGCCCACTCGGAGAGTTCCTCGCTGTCGACGGTGTTGAGCAGTTCCTTGACGCTGCGACCGAGCGCCAGAGCCAGCCTCATGTAGAAGAGGCGCTCTGGGCGCTCGGCGAATCGTTTCCCAGCGCCTCCACGGCGGCCGGCGTGAAGGCATTGAACTCCCACGCCTCGTCGAAGAGGCGATTGAGCACCTTGCTGGACTTCTTGTTGAGTGCCTCGACCTCGTCGTTCGTGAACATCCGCTCGCCGGAGGCGTCGCAGATCGTGAGCACGAGGAAGCGGGTGCGGAACGCATCCATCTTCTTCTCGCTGTACGCCTGCTCGAACACGTCGCGGTCGGCGCCGCTGATCACGCGGATGCAGACAGCCCCGCCCCACTCCGGCACGTCGACTTCCTTGGTCTTGATGTCCTTCGCCTCGAGAATCGCCTTCTTCGACAGAACCACGGAAGTCTCCTGATCTAGGGAACGAAGTCAGTCATCCGAAACTTGAGTTGCCCATTCACAAGTTCACCAGTCCTGGCTGAGACGCTGGCGCTCTCCAGAACCACCCTGCGAGCCACGCTGTAGGCAGTGCTTGTGAACGTCAGAACGTCGTTGCGGCCAACCAGCGTCTGAGGGTCCGCCGACAGACCGATGAAATCCACGGTCACTGAGCCGCCGCGGATGTCGCCGGTCGCCGCCTGAAGCGTGTGCCCCGCTGGGTCGGTCACGCTCGTCATGTCGACGATCTCGGCCACAGGCGTCTCCACCTGCACCGAGGTGACGGTCGCCTGCACGCCGTAGAACGAGAATGTCGCGTTGTACGGGACACCGGGCATTGCTACGCCACCCGAAACGACGCGCTGCCTCGCACCAATTCACCGACCGACGCGCTGACCTGAGACGAAATGCAGGTCGCTTGGCCGGAGAACGAAATGCGACCAGAGATCGACAGTGTCCCGGTCGTGTTGACAGCCGGAATAGTGCCAGCGAGGTACTCGATATCGACCGTCGCTCGCTCGTCTTCTGTGCGGTGCGTGCGGTACACAGGCTCAAAGTCATTGACGGCGAGCCCCATGTGGCCGCCGCCGACGAACCTGCGCTCCTGCCCGTAGTTGACCTGCACGCTCGTAACGGTGAAGTTCGCACCGTTGAACGAGAAGGTCGTCCCGTGAGAAGGTACGCCCGCCATCGCTTACGCGACGCGGAACGTCGCGCTCCCAGAGATGAGGGCACCGACGGAGCCGCCGATCGAGGCGGACGCGCAGGTCGCGTTGCCGCTGAAGTTGATCGGGCCGGTAATCGCGAGCGAGCCGGACGTGCCGGCCGACAGGATGCTGGTCGAGATGTAGTCGATCGTGACCTCGCGGTCGGTCGCGAAGCCTCCGACGAACTCTCGGCGCTGGTTCGGGCCGATGCCGAGGTGGCTGCCGTCGATGAGGTCTTGGGTGTCATTGACCTGCACGCTCGTGATCGTCAGCGTCGTGCCGCCGAACGTGAACGTCAGCCCCTGTGCGGAAATGCCAGCCATTGCAACGCCTCCTTGCGCTTTGTGTGCCTGTGTCGTCTAGTCAGACGACTCCTGCCACCGGCATTGCCACAGTTGCCGCACCTCGTAGGCAGGCGGCAACTGGGCTCCGACGGTGGTCGGGTCGAGGAAGTCGTCCGTCTCGGACACCAGCCTCATATCCTCAATTGTAACCCCCGCCAGAGTCGCCTGCCGGTAGTCCAGAGCCAGCCTTACGTCGTCGGCCAGTTCACGCGCCTCGTCGTGTGTCATCGCCCACGAGGAGACCTGGATGCTCAGCATTGGCATGTAGAGCGGATGCCCGGTTATCACCGGCTCGCGGGCGATGTTGGCCCTCTTGTAGACCAAAAACGGCATCACGGCCGTGTTCGGAACGGCAATCGCATACGCCCGAAAGCCAATGCGCCTCGCCACGGGGGGGTTGGCGATGAGCGCTTGGTAGATGTGTTTTTCCGGCTGAAGGAGCATCAGAGTCTCGCCCCGACTGTTCGATTGATCGCGTCGATCAAGCCGCTACGAATGATCGACTGCGAGCGGCTGGCTTGGCTTCGGATCGAATTCTGCATCAGGCTGTACGCTGGCATGGCCCCGTATGTTTCGCCGGCCTGAAGCGTGTACACCTTTTTCCCAGGCAGAAAGTCATGCGAATATCCCTTACCGGCCCTCCTCTGCCTTGTTGGCTCCTTCCAGGACGACATGAGGAAGTAGTAGCCGCGCCCCCTCGAGGCGAACGATTCTGAGTCCTCAAGCCTAGCCGCGAGTCGCATTCGCCTGTTTATCAACTGGTGAACGTTGACATACGTTCTCCTGCCGGTTGATCTCGTCGACGGGCTCCTGCGTCCATTGCTTCCGAACTCAAAGAGCCACGCGTGATTGCCGCTCGGCCTATCCTGCGTTGCGCCTTCTCGGCCTGTCTGAACCGGCCCGACGACGGCGATGGCAACGCCAGACGCTCTGTACCGCTTGGTCTTGATTCTCGTACTGGCAGACAGATTTCCAGTTGCGTCGTGTGCGCGAAGGCCGTTTTTGTACGCTGACTGAATAGGCCGTCCAGCCTGCCTGAGAATGTCCTCGAGCGTGCGCTGCGACTCGAATACGCCCTGCAATTCCTGCAGCATGTCCCTGAGGAGATTGATGCTCCTGTCGTCGATTCGCAGTCGCACGAACGAGATCGCTGTCGCTAGGTTTGACATCACTGCACCTCGCGGGCGAGCATCTCAAGGTACGTGCGATTTCCTCGCTCCGTCACGCTCGATAGTTCCATGGTACGGCCACGCCACACGATCCGGTGGAGGTGCGTGACGTCGTCTCGGTAGCGAATGCGAACGCGGTGCGTCGCGATCACGTTCGCCTGCTGGGCTTGCAGGATGTCTCGGCTGGAAAGGCCATCCACCTGCGCCCAGACGGTCGCGACAGTCGTGCCCCACGACATCACCGACTCGCCGGAGAAACTCCTCGACTCCGTCGGAGACAGGATCGTGACTCGCTCGGTGTATTTGCCGATGTCGATCACGCGACGCTGCCCTCGCCCAGGAGCACGATGTCGTAGTTGCCGCCAATCGTCCCAGTCACCGTCACGCCTGAGACCGCCATGCCGGCCGCGGACGGGTCGACCTGCACCGCCACGGCTCCCCCGGCGACCGTCAGGCCGGCGGCCGGAAACGGCGAGCCGGCGAAGGCGATGCTCGACGCGCCGCGGTTTCGCACGTACCACGCCTTCACGGCGGTGATCGTCACCGTGACCGTCGCTCCGCCGCGGACGTCCGAGAGCGTTGCCAGCGATAGGTTCTGGGACGCCGCGGCCAGTGTGCGGTTCGCGCTCCACGCGACCTGGGCCTGATTGGCCGCCGAGCCGTCCGCCAGGGCCTGGGCATAGGACGCCGGCGTGACGCGGATGCCGCTCGACAGGCTCGACGACTCCGTCTCGTGGGCCAGGAGCGACAGCGTGACTTGTGCGGAGAATGCCATGGCTCAACTGCCCATCAGGTAGATTTCGTAGGTCTTCCCCGGCGTCCCGCCGATTCGGAGAATCGACCCGCCCACGGTCGTGCCGAAGCCGGCGGAGTTCGGGCACGAAAGCAGGAACGATCCTCCCTCGCGGATCGGGTAGCCGCGGAGCGTCAGGCTGCCCAGGTTGATCATCGGCGAGAAATTCCAACTGGTGGCGTCCTGCCCGAAGTTCGAGAACTGCGACCCGTTCCATCCGGCCGTGAGCGCGATCTGCGTGGTCGTCGACAGGTTCTTGACGCAGATGAGTTTCAGGGTCGAGATGCCGACGGTCACGAAGTTGACCTCGTCGTAGCCGATCGCCGGAAACGTCCTTCGATCGGTCCAGACTCGATCGCAGTCTCCGACGTTGACCGAGAGATCGATGGGATACGAGTCGACGGACGACGACAGACCGCTGGTGGCGAACCTGCGGGCCTGCACGGCGGCGCTGACTTGGGCGGTGAGCGTCATCGGTAGCCGGCCCAGCCGGACGCGGCGAGGACCGTCTCGAACGTGTTTGGCACCGGCAGCACCTGCGAGTAGCCAGTGACCACAGGCTGCCGCATCTCGAACCAATGGGCCACCAAGAGCGTGATGGCCTGCCGCAGCACGGGCGGCACCGCGGCGCCGTCGTTGCCGTAGCCCGCCGTCCACTGGACGACCACGCTGTTCTCGTCGCCTCGCACCGCCGGCCAGACGCCGTTGTAGAGCGGATAGATGCGGCCGGGAGTGACGTAGTTGTCGATCTGAAAGGCGTTCGCGGCGCTCGTGATCGTGTTGGAGTTGCCGGCCTCGTCGCGGTACGTGACCGTCACGGTCGCCGGCTGCATCGGCGGACGCGGCAGGATGATCTCCCAGAGCGGGAACGTGTCGTACCGAGCCTGCCAGACCTGCGTGATCATCGAGATGTCGAGGATGTCCTCGCAATACTGGCGGGCGGCCGTAATGTAGGTCTGGATCAGGGCGTTGGAGTCGTCGTCATCGACGCGGCAGTGGGCCTTCGCCTCGGAGAGCGACACCGGCTCGACGGCCGGCGGCGTCGCCTGATAGAGGCTGCGATACGGCGTGATGCCGAGCGCCGGCGGCCTCGGCTCTCCGTAGACGATCGTGACGCTCATTTCCGCGGCCTCCTAGTCTGCCGATCCACGGCTCGCTCGACCTCTGGCTGGCGGGCGGCCTCCTCGACGACCGGCGGCTGCGTGGCTGTCTTCGCCGGTTCTGGGATCGGCTCGATCATGCCGCGGGCCACGAGCAGGCGTGCCATGCCGTCGGACCAGTCGAACTCCTGGCCTTCCTTGTAGACGCCGAAGTTGCGAACGACGCGAATTCTCATGCGACGAACCCCCACGCATCCTTGGGCGCCTGCTGGCCGCCATTCCAATACTCGGTCGTGTGCTGCTGCACCTTGCCGCCCTCGACGCTCCGGCTGGGCCAAGTGATCATCAGTTCGGCATGGCCGACGCTGACGTGCGTCGCGATTCCTAGCGTGTTTCCTGCCTTCTCCCACGCCCGCCAGAACGCGATGTCCTCATCGACGTGGCCGCCGGAGAACTCGCCGTCCTCGTTGGCCCTGGCGAGGAACCACGGCTTCGGCACCTTCTTGAGGGCGTCGCATCGCAGAAACGTGCAGCCGAAGTGAGCCGTGGCGACCCGCTGGACTGGCTTCTTGAACCAGTCCTCATCCACATTCGTCTGCTGCTCAGGCGTCATGCCTGGGAGAGCGAACATGACCGCGTTCGCCTCACGCTTGGTCTGGAGCGGGGCGATCGCGTCCACGCCGGAGTGCATGAGCAGGGCGAGCAGGGCTTCGATCGACTTCGAGGTGAAGATGGTGTCGTAGTCGAAGGTGAGGATCACGTCGTGCGTATCCACGACGGTTTCCATCGACCTCTGGAGGCATTGCCCCCAGAACGCGCCGGTGTACTTGATCGGAGAAATGCGGTGCGGCGCGAGAGCCTGCGCCACGCAGAAGAAATTATCAGTGAAGCCGAGGCGAGGCGTGCTCATGAGAGCAGCGACCTTCACCTCGGCTTCCACGTTGCCGATGCGAAGTAGCATGGAGAAGTGCTCCTAGGAAGGAGCGGGCGCGCCTCCATGCGCCTTTGCCGGCCAGTCATTGGCCGTCCCGCTTGGACGGGATCAGCCCTTGACCCACTTGGTGACGTTGACGTCGGTCTGGGTCGCCGGGAACTCCTCACCACGGGAGAGGAGAGCCACGACGCTCACGACCGCGCTGACATCCGGCGTCACCGAGAGTCGCAGGTAGCGCTTCTTGGCGATGCAGTCGATGTCCATCTTCACGACGCTGGCGTCTGTCGTGCTGACGGCCGTCATCGTGAAGCCGCCGGTGCCGTCCTTCACGAGCGCCGTGACGTTCGAGTAGGACGAGTTGTCGTCCGATTCCTCGACCTTCAGGACGCTGGCGAACGCGGTGCCGGCCGAGGCCGCCTTCGAGACGAGCATCGTCACCTGATCGTAGCCGCGACGATCGACCACCACGGTGGAGGTCGCCGTCGAGCCGACGATGGCCGGGAGGGCCGTGGGATGAACGACGCGGAGGTTCTGCGAGTGGATCACTGGGGCTTTCTCCTGTTACTCGTGGGTTCAGGCGGTCTTGAGAGCCACCACCGGGCCGACCTCGCTGGCGTCGCCGAGCGAGTGATGGTTCACGTCGAACCTCATCGTTCCCTGGAGGAGCAGTTGGTCCGTGGTCGCGTAGACCTGATCGTAGAGACGGACGCTGAAGTCGCGACGACGGGCGTAGATGCTCGACAGGGCCATGTTGCCGAAGAGCACCTTCACCTTGTTGCTGTCGGCGCCCAGCGTGCTGTTCATCACATGCACGAGTGTCACGCCGTAGCCGAGGAACGTGTCGACCGTGCCGGCCGCCACGTTTTCGACGGTGTTGCCGCCGGCGGCGTACTTGAGCCGAGCGATCGACGCGGCGTAGCCGGCCGGCGAGATGTACCACCGAGCGCCAGCACGGGCGTAGATCGGCAGTTTGCCCATCGCACCGAGGAAGTCTTCGAGATCGAGGGTCTCGAAGGCGGTGTTGCCGGACGCGGCCGAGACCACCGAGGCAGTGTGGGTGCCGTCGTTGACCTTGCTCACGATACCGTTGATGCCGCCGTAGGTGCCCTGCGTCCCATCGCCGAGCCACCCACACAAATCGATTTTGTAGGCCAGCGACTGCGCGAACTCTGTGGCAACTGCGTCGGCAAGCCCCACCACGCCCTGCGAGTCCTCGACGAGTTCCGTCGACATCCGGCAGCCGACCGCCAACTTCTTGGCGACGAGCGACACGTTGCCGTAGGTCGGCTCGCTCTCGGTCACCGAGGAGCCTTCGCCGACGAAATACGCCGTGGTGCCAGTGAGCCGCTTGGGGATCACGAGCGTGTCACGGGTCATCGACACGTTCTCGCACGCCGGGGGCAGCGTCCCGTAGGACTCGACCAGTCGGATCACGCGATTGGCGAACTCGTCGGGGACCAGCGCTCCGCCGGAGGCGTTGGTGCTCTCGCCCATGGCGCGAGCCTCGACGCCATGATCCTTGCACCACCGCAGGTCATCGGCGTGCTTGAAGATGTGCGCCCGCAGCCAACGGCCGCAGCGATACGCCTGCTCGACGGCATCCGGCGTGTCGCTGAAGGCGCGGAGTTGCGTGTGGTGGGGGAGAATCGCGCGAATCTCGGTCTTCGCCTTCTCCTCCTCGGCACGCTTCTCTTCGACGGGGGTCTGGACGGGGGCTGGAGCGGCCTTCTCGATGACGGCGCGGAGTTCCTTCTCCTTCTCGTTGAGACGCTCCTCGAAGCCGATCTGCGCCGTCAGGTCGTCGGCCTGCGTGCCGAGCGTGAGGTACTCCTTGTTCTCCTCGGCGGAGCGGCCCTCGATGCGGCCGAGTTCGGCCATCCGCGCCGCGACGGCGGCTGCACGATCCTGAAGACGCTTGAGGTTCGACGCCATGGTTCGGCCTGCTCCTGTTTGAGCCGGCCAAACGCGACTATGCGGCGGCCGGCGGGTGTTCCCGCTAGCGCGCCGCGAATCGTGAATCCTCACGTCGCTCGCACTGTCCACCACGACATCCGTCGTGATGCACTTGTCTCTACTTGTAACCTAGCACACTCAGGTTGCGTCGTGCAACTTGATGCGCAGCAGCGCCGCCTGGAGGTCTGCGAGTTTCGCGGCAGCCTGCGCCATCTCGGCGTCGAACTGTGTCGTGTCAGCGCTGACAGCGACAGGCTCAGGTGCCGCCGTTGCCTCCTCTGGCTGCTCCGTCACAGTGGCCGCGACGGCCTCTTCGGCAACAGCGGCCTCCGACCTCTCGGACTCTCGTTCCATCTGAGCGACCTTTCGTGCTGACCACGCCTTGCCGGCATCCCCAGACCACAGGAGCCACGCCACAAATCCTGGCTTTTCAGCACCCGGCGTATCCCAGCCGGGTGACTTGCTCGCCGACTCGTGACGAGCGAACCACGCATTCATCTCGCGGACGTGGTCCGCGGTGAGTTCCTCGCGACGGGCGATCTTGTTGGCCCTGGCGACCGTCTCCGGCTTGAGGCCGTCGCCGCTCTTGCCCTCCTCGTGGAGCCGGAGGCCGCGGCGCGCCGCACTCGCCATGCCAGCGGACGGCCGGAGGCTGACGGCTCGCTCCTCGTCATCCGACTCCATCTCGTCATCGCCCTCTGGCATCGGCTCATCGGCCTTCGTCAGCATCGAGACAGCGACGGCGACCATGTAGTCCTCCGGCTCGCCGTCGTCATACGGCGTCACGACAGCAAGCGGAGCGTCCTCGGTGGCCGTCATACCCTGAATCGACCCTGTCAGCATGATGTGCTCGACGCGGCCGACCTTGCCGGCCCACATGACGAAGTCGCCTTCGCTGAGTTCTCCAGGCTCGGCTCGGCCCTCCAAAGCCTCAATTTTCGTCAGCGTGCTGAACTTGTGGCCGACCATGCGGTCTGTCTCGGCCCAGCCATCTGCCCCTCGTCGGTACACGCGGATCAGGGCGGCCGGATCGTCGGCTTCGCCGGAAACCGAGAACGAAGAATCAGGCACGTCGATGGTGCCGTCGCGGACGACACGCTCGATCTTTCCGCGGGCACGGCCGCCGCTGGAGTTCCACGACACAAAGTCTCCGACACGAAGTTCGTTCGGGGCCGCGCGGTTCGCGATTTCTACGGGCTGCGGTTCAGCCGCCCGCTTCGCCACCCACGCTTCGCCGCTGTCGCCGCCGGCCAGCATCCACTCGACCCACGCTTGCGTGTGCTTCCACCCGATCGATCGCACGTCGTGGCACTTTCGGTGCGTCTCGGCGAGGAACTCGACCTCCTCGACCGACAAGACCGACCGTTCGGCGATCCTCTCGGCCACCGCGAGCAGCCGCTGGTCGACGCCGGCTACCTTGCTGCTGCGAAGGACACGCCGAGCGGCGTTCGCCATCGTCTGATTCGGCCTGAAGGCGTCGCCAAGGGCGAGTTCGATGGCTCGGCGGCTCACGACGACGCTGGAAGCGCCGTAGGCTGGCCGAACGACTGGCCCGACGTCGTCGAGGAGGCTGATCGATCGGATTTCACGCCTTCTGACGCCGTTGGCGTCGGTGCTCCACGAGTCTCCGCCGCTCCGCGACACCGCAAAGGCGAAACTGGAGCCTGTGACGTAGCCCTCGGACACCAGGGCGACGACTTCCTCGGCGGTTTTCGTCTTCGGCGGCGTCATTTCGTACCGCAGGCCGTAGGGGTCGGCCTTGAGACGCAAACTTCCGTTGCTGGACCGCGCCAGAAGCATATTTTTGTCGTGGTTGAACACACCGACGACGTCGGGGTTCGTCTTCAAGACGTCGTCGAAGGCTCTGGGGTGGATGGTCTCGATGAAACCGCCGAGGTCGTGGCTCGGAGACTGGAAAACGGCCGCGTAGCCGACGATGACGGGCCGCTTTTCGCCGCCGTCCATCTCGCGGTACTCGACTTTCGTGTCTTCCGCCGTGATCCGGCGTTCCATTTCGGCGTCAGCCATCGCTTTCCTCCTCGAAATGCGCCTCGAACCACCGTTCGGTGGCCGTTTCGTAGGGTTTTCCGCTCCTGTGGCACTCCAACAGCAGGTCTTTCGACCTCATCAGCCACGTAGCCACGAACGAATCAATGTCTCGGTGAGCAGCCTTTGCTGCGTCGCACAGTTCGGCACGCAGTCTTTCCTCAACTTGGCCGAACCATTGCGTGATTTTCTCCGGCTTCGACCGCCGCGAGAGGATTCCTTCTGCTTCGACGGCAGCGATACGTCGCAGTGCAGTGCGAAAGACGACTTCGGCGGGGTCGAGGTCGCGGTTTTCGGCGTCTCCGGCGTCCTCGCCGGCCTCATTTCCCGCTCCTTCTTCCGGTTCTTGAGGCTGCTCCTCGGCCGGGAGGCTTTCGGGCGTCGCTGCTTGTTGCTGGCCTGTCGGATTCTCAATCGTGAAGGCTTCCAAGAGTTGCATATTGACCTGCACAAACCGCTTTTTGCCCAATCCGTCGGGCAGCGGGTTGTATCCGATCTCCGCGCGGTACTCGTCCACGTCGATGGCGCCGTTATTGAACGCCTCGCGGAGGTACGTCGAGCGTGCGGCGTAGTCGCCGGCCATGAACGAGTTCATGTCGAAGCCGACGAAGTAGTTCCTGTCGTCGGTCACGAGGTCTCGGCGACACGCCAACTCCCACCGCCGGCACCACGGCATGAGGCTGAAGGTCTTGTAGTCGATCGCCGCCTGCTCGACCGTGCTATGCCTGACGTTGGACAGGTCGCCGACCATGTGGGCCGGCACGCGGTAGCATCGAGCCACCTCCTGCAACTGGAAGAGGCGTGTCTCGACCAGGGCGTTGTCGCGGTTGTTGACCGGATCGTTCTTCTTCTTGAATCCGAACGGCATGACCACGGTTTTGTAGTGGTTGGCTGGGCCGCGATGGGCCTCGTCCCACTGCTGGCGGAACCGCTGGAGAGCCTCCGGCTTGTGGGGCTGATCGAGTTCGATGTAGGTGCCGGCAATAGCGCCGTTGCCAAAGAACGCCGAGGAGTGCAGTTCGGTGGCGCGGGCGAGGCCGATCGCCTCCCTGGAGAGCGTCGTCGGCACGTAGCCTCGAACACCGTCTGAACTGAGCCAGCGAAGGTGAAAAATCTCTTCCTGCCGGTACTCTTCAGGCTCTGGGTTCGGGTCGGCGATCGTGCTCGGCGAGCGGTAGTAGTAGCGGAGTTTGCCGTTTTCGAGCCGCTTTACCTCCATCCGCGATGGATGCAGCGGGATCAGTTCGTCTACGGCTCCGCGGCGGATGCTGCCCTTGATGTGGGCGTAGGCATTCCCCCACAGAAGCAACCACGACTGCATGAGTTCCTTGAACTCAAAACTCGTCATCCATGAGTTGGGCTGGTAGGCCAGAATCTCGTGGAGCGGCTGGTCGTCGGCGATTTCCTTGCCGCCGGCCGGCAGTCGCCGGTACAGGTTCGTCGGCATCGCCGCGATCGACTCCGACAGGAGCCGGACGCAGGCGAGGACGGCGGAGCACTGCAGCGCCGTCTCCGGCGAGACCGAGACGCCGGCGACGGAGTTGCGGTCCTCCATCAACTCCTCGAAGACCCGCGACAGGGACGCGGATCGGAGTTCAGCCATGCCGGTGTAGGGAATTTCGTCCGCCATTAGAAGACCAGCAGTTGCGGCTCCTCGTCAGGCCCGCGGGCCTCGCCGGCCGAGATGCCCAAGGCCATGATGAGCGCGACGGCGGCGTCGATGCGGGCGGTGCTTTTGGACTGGCTTTTCGTGGGCTTGATGTTCCCGGCGTCGTCTGTTTTCACCTGAAGGTTCGACATCTGAAGAACGAGCGCCGGGTTTCCGCCGTGCCTTATCCGCCTGCCAAGAACAAGCGCCTCGAGCAGTTTCGTGGCGTGGCTCATCGAGGCGTAGCCTTGCCCGTATGGCTTGACGTCTATGCCCTCCGACATCAATTGCGTCGTTATGTGCACTGCGTTCCATCGATCGATGGCTACGCCGCGAACTGCGTTTCTCTCGCAAAACGCGAGCACGTAGTTCCTGACCACGTCGTAATCCACGACATTTCCATCACTGATTGTACAGAAACCATCCTTGGCCCATTGGCGATACGGAGCCTCGTCGCGATCGGCGTTCTCTTCCGGAATGAAAATGTGGGCAAAGGCGTCGAAGGTCCCGTCAGGGACTCCGTCGTCGTCCGTTCCAGGCCACACGGCGGCAAAAGCGGTCGTATCGCTGGTGCTAGACAGGTCGAGGCCGCAGTAGCACGGCCGGCTGTCGGCCGGACGGAGAGGCTCGTTGCACGCCTCAAAAAGCCCGGTGCGAAAGAAACGATTCGCTCCGTTGCTGACCCATTGGTTCAGGTAGAGCGTCCTGAATTTGATCTCTTGGGCCACGCTCTCTCTGGCGAGGGCGGCTTCTCGCTCCATGAACTCCTTCCTGACGGTGATCCCGTAGTTCGGCTGGGCTTTCCGCCACGTCGCCTCCGAGAACGGGTCGTCGTCGGGGTCGGCCGCGTAGATGCACGGCAGGAACGTCGGGTCGTCGAGCAGACCTTCCTGAATCTTCAGCGCCCGCTGCCACTCGTCGTAGCAGGGGCCGACGCGGTCCATGCCGGCCGTCGTGATGTAGATGACAAGCGGCTCGTCTCTGGCGCCCATGCCGGACTCTAGGACATCGATCAAGTCCCGGTTCTTTTGGACATGGAGTTCGTCGATGATCACGACCGATGGGTTGAAGCCGTGTTTGCCTTTGTGCTCACTGGAGAGAAACTGGATCGTCGACTTGTTGTGAGGCATGACGATCGACTGCTTGTATATCTTGCACCGCTTGAGCAAGCCGGGGCATGACTCGATGTACCTGGAGCACGCCGTGAACAGGAGGCTGGCCTGCTTGCGGTCGCCGGCCGCAATGAGAATCTGGCCGCCCTCGGCCCCGAAGAAGCCTTCGTATGCGCCGATCACGGCGCTCAAGGCGGTCTTTCCCTGCTTTCTCGGCAGAGCCAGCATGGATCGCTGGTACTGCCTGCGGCCGTCTTCGCGCTTCGTATTGAAGAGCCTGTCCAAGTAATCGTCTTGCCAAGGCTCCGGCACGAAAGGCTGGCCCGAGAACGGCGCCTCGGTGTGCTTTAGAAGCCGAGCGAAGTCGCGTATGTCAACCCGACGCGGCATTATCGAACAGCGCATCCACGGGGTCGGCGACAACCTTGACGGCGCCGTACCCAAGGCGGGTTCGATCTGCCGGCGTTAGCCCCAGAACCGTTTCAAGGTGTCTGAGTTGCTCGCCAGATTCCTTGGCTTGCGTTGCCATAGCGGACGCTCGAGAGAACCGAATTTCGCCGCTGGCATTCAATACTTCGACGTGCGTTGCGTCAACATTCTGCAGTTGCCGCGCTGCGTACTCCCACTGGCAGTACACCACGCAGTATCTGGTCACGACATGTTCGTCCGTCTCGGCGAGGGTGCCCATTTTGGTCAACCAGTCGACGAGCCTGAGGAAAATTTCTTGCCCTCGAGGCTTGAGCCACGCTGGCGGGCGCATTGGCTCAGACGGCTTTATGCCGAGTTCCTCCCTGTCGTTGGCTCTTTTTGAGCCAACGATCTGGAGGACGTGCTTCGGCTTCGGCGGCCTTCCCTTCATGTCGTACAGAATACAAGTCAAGGGATTGCTGGTGCAAAGGAGTGCGTTGACTGGGTCGCTTCCGCTGGATATCGTTGTCTCCCAAAGCCGCATTTCGCGTGCGATTTCGATGCGTTCGGCAGCCATGACTAAGCGGCCATTCATAGTCGGCCTGCAAACGGTCCATTTTCGGGCCCGTGCCTGACCCCGTGGCGTGCGGTCTGCCGCCGAGGACCCCCCCAGCGGCGGCCCCCCCTTCGGGGGGTCCATGCTTTTGGGGGGGATCGGCGGCCTCGAGGGGCGGCGCCCTGGTCGACGTCGGCGGGCTCGAGCACGGCGCCCAGGTCGACGCCGGCGGGCTCGAGGGCCGGCGCCCTGGTCGACGCCGGCGGGCTCGAGGGGCGGCGCCCTGGTCGACGTCGGCGGGCTCGAGGGGCGGCGCCCTGGTCGACGTCGGCGGGCTCGAGGGGCGGCGCCCTGGTCGACGCCGGCGGGCTCGAGGGCCGGCGCCCTGGTCGACGTCGGCGGGCTCGAGGGCCGGCGCCCAGGTCGACGCCGGCGGGCTCGAGGGCCGGCGCCCTGGTCGACGTCGGCGGGCTCGAGGGCCGGCGCCCTGGTCGACGTCGGCGGGCTCGAGGGCCGGCGCCCTGGTCGACGCCGGCGGGCTCGAGGGCCGGCGCCCTGGTCGACGTCGGCGGGCTCGATTGCAAAATACCAAGTGTCTCACACAACATACGGGAACGTGCGGCCGGTCCACCACAAGATATAGCCCAACTTGACACGACGCCACGTCATGACCGATAGTCCTCGTGCCGGAACGACGCTCGACGCCGACAGCCGCACAAGCGGCGGGCGATCGACGCGACCGGCGAGGAGGTTGTGGTCATGGCGCAGATCGAAACGTGGACGGTCATCGATGCGGTGCTCGCGGTGGACGGTCCACACGCTCTTCTCTACGGTCCGCCGGGGACCGGAAAGAGTTTCGCGGGGCAGCGGTCCGGGGACGTGTCGCGTGGCGTCTATAACGTGACGATCACGCCCGACACGCCAGCCGCGGAACTGCGCGGTCACTACGTGCCGCGCGGCGGAGAGTTTCAGTGGCAGGATGGCCCGATGGTCCGCGCGATGCGGGAGGGTGCGCGGCTCGTGCTCAACGAAATCGATCACGCCGGCGGCGACGTGTTGTCGCTGTCGCTGGCGTGCCTCGATTCGCGGGAATCGTGCGCCGTCACGCTCCCGACAGGCGAGACGGTTCGGCCTGCGGCAGGCTTCCGCGTGGTCGCAACCATGAACGGGAAGCCCGACGACCTGCTCCCGGCGCTGCGCGATCGGTTCGGCGTCGCGCTCGAGGTTGACGCGCCGCATCCGGCAGCGTTCGACGCGCTGCCGGATGACCTGCAGCCGGCGGCGCGCGGTTCGAGCGTGGCGACCGGGGACGACCGCGTGTCGCTCCGCTCGTGGCTCGCGTTCGCGGAGTTGCGGCGCGCGGTCGGTCCGGAGATTGCCGCGCAGAGCGTGTTCGGCGCATCGTGGCGCGCGGTGCTCGATTCGCTCGCGGTCGCGGCGCCGGCGCACGCCGGCCGGCGGTCGCGCTGACGCGCTGACGATCCGCCGCACCCCCCCGCGCGCCCGCGGCGCGGGGGGCGACGGCGCATCGTGGCGCGTGCCGCGGCGCGGTTCTAGTTCGGTGACACGACGAGGAGGGTGGAGTATGTTTTCCCAGACTGGGCAGGATCGACCGATCCCGGCGGCAATCGACGGGCGACCGTGGACGGTCCACCGGATCGACGCCGGCGGCGGAACGGACGTGAAGCGCGCCGTGATGCAAGTCGAGACGTCCGACACGCCGACGGCGCGATTGATTCGAATTCACGAACTGGCGCACGCTCGCGCGACGCCGCGCGTGAGCCCGGACGACGAGGCTCGCAAGGCCGGCGTGTCGCTCGAAGCGCTGCAGTGGTCGGAAGACGCGAGGATCGGCGCGTTCGGCGCTGCGCACGCTCTGTGGCCGGAAGACGCGATGGTCGACGCGGACTGCGACCGACTCGTGTCGGCGCGGAAGAGCGATGAACGCGCGCTCGCCGGCGCTCTGCTCGCGTGTTCGGACATGCCGGAGCCGATCGTGGACCGACTGTGTGCCGCGATGGAGCGGGCAGGGGTTCCGCGATCGTGGATCGGCGCCGCCCGCGACACGGTTTCCGACATGGTCGAGGCGGCATGGTGCGGCGCTGCGCCGCGCCGCGGTCGCGCGGGGCGCGGCGGGGGCCGTCGCCGGATGGTCGCGCAATCGATCGAGAGGTACGCGGGGGAGCACGACGGATTCCGGCGCTTCACCCTGCCGCTCGCGCGGCTGTTCGACGCTGCGTTCCCGCCGGGGGGCGGCGCGCCGCGCGGCGGAAGGACACTCCCGCCGGAGGCGCTCCGCCGAATCCGCTCGTGGCCGAAACTGCTCGACATCCGCGAGCCCGCGCGGACCGAAACGGTTCGGCGCCGGCGGGCTCCGGCGCGCCGCTGGTCGGACTGCGGCGCGGTGCCGCTGGGTTGGCACAGACTGCCGTCGGACGGGACCGTTTTCGGGACGCGCCGCCGCGCTCGAGGCGGGACGATTCTGTGCGACGCGAGCGGGTCGATGGAGTATTCCGACGACGACCTCCGGCGCATCATGACGATCGCGCCGGCCGCGACGGTGGCTTTCTATTCCGGCTCGGCGGATGGCGGGCATCTAGTGGTGGCGGTCCGCGACGGTCGCGCCGCGAGCCTGCGGAGCGTGCGCGACGGGCTGGCGGGGTTGGGCGGCAACTGCGTCGACCTCCCGGCGCTTCAGTGGCTCGCGCGACAGCCGGCGCCGCGCTTCTGGGTGACCGATGAGGAGGTTGGGTGCTCATCGACTGTCGGTTTCGGGCGGGGCTCGCTCTCGTGGCAGGAATGCCGCACGGCGGCGACCGCGGCCGGGGTCACGATCGTCGAGACGATCGACCGGATTCGGTGACGACGCGGGGACGTTGACCGACACGCCGGCCGGCGCTCGAGAGGGCGCCGGCCGGTTTCGTGCGCGGACCGCGCTCGCCCTGGTCGACGTCGGCGGCCTCGAGGGCCGGCGCCCCAGGTCGACGCCGGCGGCCTCGAGGGCCGGCGCCCCAGGTCGACGCCGGCGGCCTCGAGGGCCGGCGCCCTGGTCGACGTCGGCGGGCTCGAGGGCCGGCGCCCTGGTCGACGTCGGCGGGCTCGAGGGCCGGCGCCCTGGTCGACGTCGGCGGGCTCGAGGGCCGGCGCCCTGGTCGACGCCGGCG
>Ga0129333_10001131_pt1 | contig 23816 bp, 24 predicted proteins | sample CPB6_08_DNA_FD_94474 | JGI IMG/M metagenome (GOLD analysis project Ga0129333, IMG submission 94474) | Freshwater to marine salinity gradient microbial communities from Chesapeake Bay, USA - CPBay_Sum_0.6_0.8_DNA | ecosystem: Environmental > Aquatic > Marine > Coastal | place: USA: Chesapeake...
AGCCGGAGGATTTCCATATCCCTGAGCCTAACTACCTGCCCTGCGATCGCGGCTTCATTAACGAGTATCTCCCCCAAATCCTCGAGGATGCCCCGGTGGTGGAGGGGGTGAAATATACCTACGGTCAACGGCTGCGCTCCTGGTTTGGCCGTGACCAGATTGAGCAGGTGATTGAAAAACTGATTGGGGAAATTGACGCCGCCAGTGCGGTGATGTCCCTCTGGGATGTCAGGGATCATGAGATGGGCGGCAGCCCCTGCCTCAACCACGTTTGGCTACGGGTAACGGAGGGAAAACTCACCCTGACCGCCCTGTTTCGCAGCAATGATATGTTTTCCGCCTGGCCCGCCAATGCCTTTGGGCTGAGGGCCCTGCAGAGCCACATTCGAGACCAGATCCAGCAACGCTCAAGCCATCAACTAGTCCTCGGCCCCCTAATTACCATTAGTCAGAGTGCCCACATCTATGATGATTGCTGGGAAAATGCTGAAAAAATGCTAGCTAAGCAATACAGTAAGTTACTAAAACGCCGGGACTATGACGACCCGGTAGGTAACTTCCTGGTAGAGATTAGCGACAGTCAGGCATTGACAGTAGTTCGCACAACTCCAGGCAGCGGGGAAGTTATTAAGGAATACCAACATAACGACCCATTAGTTTTGATTCGGCGAATATGCCAGGATGCGCCCACGATTCAGCCCGACCATATTGGATATCTAGGGATAGAGCTCCAGAAAGCTAAAATAGCCTTAGCTGCTGGGCACCCTTATAACCAAGACCGTTAGTACTTTCTTTATTACTCTTACTACAATGGATTTTAATAAACCAGACCTTGGATTCCAAGCATTTGTGGACCGCCGTAACGGCTCTACAAGTCAACTTGACGGCCTCTTAAAAGAACTGGAGGAAGAAATCCGGTCTTCTAATATGTCTAAGGAAGAGCTTATTGTATATTTCATGACCGCCTTTGAAAAGCTAATAGCGTATACTCAAGGGTGTGAAGAGTTAATCAGAACACTCTTGTTATCATCCCTGCCTGAGCTTCCTAATATCTAAAATAAGCTAAACGAAACTTATTATGGCACATCAAGAATGCGGCGTATGCGGCGCACTAAAAAATACTAATAACGGTACTTACTTAGTAAGTGGAAGTCAAGGGCCTCACACGGTGACTATTGGGCCCGATGCTATGTTTAAAAAGGTATGTAGGTATGCCAAGACTCCAGGAGGTTGCTTAAACTACGGGCTGCAGTTTAATGCCCAGCAATTAATCCCTACAGAAGCCACCCCAGAACCCACTTCCTTAGCCGAACAGGCCCAGACATTGCTACATAAGCTACCTACCGAGGGTAGCAACCAGGAGCTATACAACGTCATTCAAGAGTTTCTAACTGATATCCGAGGCCTCTAACCCTTAAATCTATGAACGAGTTCCCAAACGACAATACCTCCAAGCTGTTTGCTACGGGGGTTATTTTTTCTGGCTATCTCTTTGGCGTTAGCCATTTGCTATACTTGTATAGTAAGACTTTTGATTCTGGATTTTTATTAGCCGCTGTATTCTCTAGTACCTTAGCGGTTATCAATTCCAGGCTGTACCCCTGGGAGCTAATAAACAAACTTATTAAGGCAAAGATCAGCGATGACCATTGATGAAATTATGGAAGCGCTCCGCAGTAATGGAGATAATGATCCTTGCTTTGATAGTGAGTATACCAAGAGACCTTCGGACCCGTCTGCAAGAATGTTCGTAGACTCTCAGAGGTTATTTAGGGATTTATCTCCGGAGCAACGCCAGCATTATGCTACTAAGGATAAGAACGGTACATTAACACTAGACCTTCGGAACTGTGTTTACGCATGGTACCCCTACCCTATTGAGGACTGGATCTTAATTTATGAGCATAACCCAGTTAATCCAGCGCTTGGCTTCAAACCCTTTGTTAAACATAAACACTTTGTTATTGATGTAAACGAGAGGGTTATTCATCTAAGGTTCAACGTACATATTAAGGTCACTAATACTTTACTTGGAAAAGTCACGCCCTAACCAAACTTATCTGTAAAGCTTTAAGTCAATAAATAAAACTTTTTTTTATTAAAGAGAGAATCCCCAATGACCATTGATGAAATTATGCAAGCCTTAAAGGTTGAGCATTGGCAGGGCAGTGGCGACGTTCCCTGTTTTGATAGTAATTACACCAAGAAACCTGTTGGTGAACTCGGAATCATGTCCGTAGACTCCGAACGCTTGTTTAATGATTTATCCCCTGAGCAGCGGCAGCGTTACGCCAGCAAGGATGAAAACGGTATATTGACCTTAGACCTTTGGAGTTCTGTCTATCAATACTATCCTGACCCTATTAATGATTGGGTCTTAGTCTCTAGGCCCAATATGTTTAGGGCGGAACTAAGCTACAACCCAGATTACATTCATTACAATGAATATCTTATCAATGTGGGTACAGGTAGAGTTTTTGTTGACTATGGTGTGTATACAAAAGATACGCACGAATTAAAAAGAGCTTTTGTAACCATCATGGGTACCTTGAGGGAGCATGAACTCCATGAAATGACGCGCTTAAATCGAGCGCTATGTCATGAGCTATGGACTCTGTATTACAAAATCCGTGAAAACCCTAAGTCGGGCATGTAATTAACCCCCTATTATACCCTAAGGTAGATTATGAAAAGTATAAAGGAATTAAGATCAGCTTTTGACTTTAGGATTCAACCCCGAGACGTTCAACTGTATAGTTTTGTTAGGAAGTACGAGAAAAATCTAGTTGATTGGGATGTATTCTTACCTTCTGTAGGTTATAACCTCCAACGCCCTTTCGTATGGAATAAGCTCCAGAAGGAGGAGCTGATATGGTCAGTCCTTTTAGGCAGGCAAGTACCAAGGGTTTCGGTCATCTCTATTTATGAAGATGGCGATGAATTACTACAGATTATTGACGGAAAGCAACGGTTAGGGACTCTGGTCACTTTTTTCCAGGGTAGATTTCCTATTTGTATTGACGAGGAAGCTTTTTTATATCATCAGTTACCCGATGATTATAAAAACGAAATTAAGTATTTTCAGATCAGCATTAATACTCTGTATGAACCTCTCAATCAGCCTTTTTCGGATCAAGATAAAATAAACTGGTTTTATTTTATAAACTTCGCTGGGACTCCGCAGGACGCAGAACATAAACTCAAGTTACAACAGGGTCTGGATAACTTACAAAATAACAGGAACGCGTAATGAGAACTGGTTTTTGGATTCTAACCAGATTATTGAGTGGAGGTATGCACGGAGTCTGGCCTCTAGACTGGCCCGGTATAGAGTTTGCTACCCATGACGAGAAAGGAAATCGCATTCTACTTGGGGAAGATGATGTCAAGGCTTGGACTGTAGACCAAGTGTGTGAACTTGTAGTGCCTTATATCTATCGCAAAGGGTCGCCTACAGTAGTGTACAAAAACCACGGGCGCACACCAGAAGGGGTAATCAAAAATAGTTTCTTCCCAGACACTAAGTACGGGCGTTCTATAGCTCTAGAGTACCTAGACCAATTTGAAGACTTACAGTTAACCCGTATTGAGGATAAACTGCGAATAGATAACGAGGCCGGAGGCCTAAAAGAAGCATTTAAATTTCCTCCAGGGGTGTCTATGCGGGAATTAAACAAAGCGCGTTATGTTCTAAGTGGTGGTAAACCCGCCGCTTAACAGGCTCTCAGCCTACCCCCAATACCCGGCGGACTGCCTACTTTAACTTATAAACCCATGAGTATGAATTTGACTCCAGAATGGGCGCCTATATCAACCCCCTTTAACGAAGATAAGTGCCCGCGATGCAAGTCCCCAACTAATGCGCAGGAAGAACTGAGTAAGTACCTGAAACCCCACTTTGGAGAAGATAACAAATTAACTGCGGGCTATATCCCACCTACCCTCCATCTGAAATGCACTAATCCTGATTGTGTTATTTCAGATGGAGGATTGCAAATAGACCTAATTATTAGTATTACAGCTAAGGACTAATCATGGAAGTTTTTGAATCTACAGCCCAGCTTGAAAGTGAAGAGCAAAATCTAAAAACTAAGGAAGAAATCCTAGAAGCTATTGCCAAACGCCGGGTTGCCATCAGGGAGCTTAGAGAAAAGCATATAAGTCTCAATAAAGAAATAGACAAACTTTTAAATAAGTACAAAGATTCACTACCTATTAAGGTTGGGGACAAAGTTAAAGTAACCATGAAAGCCGCCGATGGTGAACAATTAGAAAAAATCGGCTATGTCACTTGTGTGTGTGTACAAGGCCCAGTACCAGCCTATTATGTCTTATGGGCCAATAAAAACGGGAGCAGACCCGCTAGAAACATAGGCTATAGATATATTGTCTATGAGGAATCTTCTAAACAGTCAATAGAGCGACTAGCGGATTAACAGTTTACAGTTAGGGATTTAAACTACCTATGGACAACAGATGTAAATTAAACCTGACTATCACTATTAGAGCTAAGGAGTAGCCATGGAAGTTTCTAGACCCCCAGCTCAGTCTAACAGCAAAGAGCAGATTCTGAAAGCTAGGGAGGAAATTCTACAAGCTGTTGATGAGATAGAGACCCGTATTAGTTATTATACAAAAGTCAAAATAAGTCTTAGCAAAGAAATAGACAGGCTCCTGAAGGATTACCGGGACCTACTGCCTATTAAGATTGGGGATAAGGTCAAGGTAACTACGTTGTACCCCCATAAAAAGCCGTTAGAGAGAATCGGCTATGTTACGGAGATAGACGTAAGAAACCAACCTCCTATCTATTATGTTTTGTGGGCTAATAAAGACGGCAGCAGGCCTTTTACAGATATAACCCATAGATATATAGTGTTTGAGGGGACCCCTAGGGAGTCAATAGAGCGGGTACAGGATTAACAGTTTAAAGTCACAATAACGGAACCCGGCCATGACTAATATTATTGTCGTCAAACACGCGTTGGAAAGCAGCGGCGTGTTGCTTGTAGATAAATTTAAGCTGCTTGAGGTTGGTACGTTAAAATATCAAGAAAACAAACGTGAAGTTGATATAGCCACCTTTAAGCCTAGTAAAAAGTACATATTAGAATGTCAAGTGCAAGACTCTAAGACAGGAGCTTGGAATTATTACCTAGAGTACAAAAATAGTGGCACTATACGTAATAATGAGTTTTACCCTAACACACCTGAGGGTAGAGCGCTAGCTTTAGCCTCTGTCTATGAAAGGGAAAATCAAGCCATTCTTGCTACTCGTAAACAATTTGTACAAGCCCTCCCGGATAACCTTACGTTGGTTCTAGCAGACAACGCCAGAAGGTTCATCTTTGGATTAGGTATGCTTAAGTTAAATACCGAATATATGAAAGTAGTCCACCATTAATTGAGAAAGACATGAGTACTAAAAAACTAACAGCACAGGATGTCCTTGACTTCCTACAAAGTCTGTCCTCTGAGGATCTGTCTAAGCAGTTCATAGTTTATGACTATCAAACAGGGTGGTTTACCCCTGCCACTGAAATAAATATTGTTGAAAGTGATGGGGGTGAACTATACGGAGGAGGAACTATAGAGAAAGGCATGGCATATATTGTGGCGGATTAGGGGGAGACAAAATGGCTATTCTATCTTTAGTACGAGACAATCAATCGCAACTAATGCTTCACTCTACAGAACCTAGTAGAAAAGCAGAGTTTTCTATTTTTGGTATAAGTGGTGAGGGGTCTGGGGACCCCTTTGATTACGGTACTAACGAGTGGACGGAGGTAGACGGGCTAAGTACTTATGAATACGACCCAGAGGATAATGACTCATTCTGGGATGCGCAGCAAGCTTTATTGAAAGAATGTGTAGCGAATAAGGTTGAGCTGCCCGAATACGCCGAGATTTGGCAGGTATGAAAGTATCCAAATCAAATTATTTGAAGCTAAGGGCTTAGTACCTATGAAAGAACTCACTGCTACTTGGAAGCTGCTAGATGTAATGGCGGACGCCCTGACAGTATGGGTCTGCTTAGATAATAGCCGCGAGGGTTATATAAAAGTATCACATCCAGACTCAGATTGTCTGACAATGGAATACCTGTTTGAATTGTTGGCGAAAAACGGCATTAAGATTGATCTAGATATCCAACCATTCCAACAAGCTGGAGAGGGTTGCAATGAGTGTATAACATTCTTTAAGTTAATCACTACAGAAAATGAACCCGCTCCCTTAGGGGATTTAATCGCGGAGCTTTATACGCTATACGCCAAAATCATCGCTGCCGATGATACTGGCGCTGTTAATAAAAAGCTAGCCAAAGAATATAAGGTAGCCCCTTACACCGATGAAAACACCAAGAGCCAGGGTTTTGCTGTTTTTCAAAAGTTCCCCTTTACGTTGGAGCGCGTCTCAGAGTGGTTTAGCACTGAACAAGACGCTGAGGAGGCTATGGAGATTATGATTCAAGGCATCGTGGAGACTCTACCTCCTGATGAGGTTGTAGCTACGATTGTCACAGAATATCAAAGACTACACAAAAAACCTAAGAAGGCCTGAGGTACAAATGGACTTTAGTAAATATGAAAAGCTTTTGGATACCCTCAGCGAAGAACGTCTTACCCCTATAGGGAGAGAGTGTTTTGAGCTGAGTAGTGAGTCATCTGAGCTTAGAAAAAAACAAGCGGAAATTACATTCAAACTCGTTGATTGTCAAATGAGGTTTGAAAAAACACACGATGAGATTCAGGCAGAAATAAAACTCCGGTTTAAGCAGGATGTTCTTGGAGAGCTAACACAACTCGCTAAACACCCAGAGTGCGATAGGATATTTATTGAGACCTGCAACCAAGAAGACGATGATATGGAAAAGGTGTTTGAACATCTCCTAATTATCAATAACGCCTTGCTAGGCCTGGAGCAGCAAGGTATTAAGTAAGGATTTAAGTAAGGGCTTTAGATAGCCCGTTCACAAACCCCGGAACCTTTACCCCATAAGGCTTCCGGGGTTTGTGTATTTAAGGGTCTAGGAACGGTGGACCCCAGTCCCACCCCCATTTATAATTTAGCTTATAAAGTACAAAAACGCTAAACCACCCTTAGGTATAGGCCTTGGACGTTTTAACCCTAAAATCCAAAAATTGTACCATCCTAAATTTATAAGCTATATAAGTGCATAATGCGCCAAAGAGCGCCATTATTTAAGTAAAAAGTTAAGTAAGGTTGGTCTACCCAAAGGGAGCTGCGCTATAGTAAGCAGGTTACTTAGGGGGTCTTATGAACCTGGACGAAGCGAACCGTCGGCTCAAGCAAGAGAATATTAGGATCACTCTGAAGCAACGCGGACAATCCTTATTCCTAGTAGGGACGCTGCCTCCAAAACCAGGGTCTAAGAAAACCAAACCCTACCAGCAAGAGATATCCCTCAACGCTATGAAAGCCACGCCCGAGAATATTTTGAGGGCTATGGTAGAAGCGAGAGTCGTTAATGACTCGGTACGGCTTGGGCGGTTTAACTGGGATCTATACAGCCCAAAGGTTCAAGCAGAGAAGCACCAAACCATTAGAGCGCTTATAGACCAATACACAGAACTACACTGGCAGAGAAACGAAAGGACTATAAAGCGCGAAAAAGCTTGGAAAAGAGAGATTAGTTCCTTGTATAAACTGCCCTTAGATACTCCGCCAACCGTCGCCTTATTCAAAGCCTTTGGCGAGCAGTATGATATAGCGTCTAGGACCCGTAGGCGTGTTATGATACATCTGTTGAACTTAGCCCAATTGGCTGACTTCTCCAGCCGTGATTTAAAAGAGTTGCGGAACTTAAGGGCTACCTACCACGTTTCTAAAACACAACGTCGTACTATCCTTACAGATAAAGAGTTATTAGACCTAAGGATCTCAGTAGAGCCTGGGCCCGTCCGCTTTATTATAGAAGCCTTAATCCTGTGGGGGCTGCGCCCCCATGAGCTTTACCTCATTGATGAGATGACTCCCGAGTGTGGAGGCCTGATTCGTATTAAAGAAGGGGGTAAAAGTAAATCATCTAGGATGGTTCGCCCGCTGTATCCGGAATACTTTGAGCGCTGGCAGACCTGGAAGGGAGCGCCACCGGAAACAATACGGGAAGACCCAGGTTATGTCATCGCGAAGGTATTCCGCAAATTGAACCTAGGCTTACGCCCTTACGACCTGCGTCATAGCTGGGCTATTAGAGCTTTATACTACCCGAAGATTACAGAAGCGCAGGCCGCCCGTTCAATGGGACACTCTTTGAGCATACACCAGTCTGTTTATGAGCACTGGATATCTACTAAACGAGAACGGGAAGAGTTCATGGCTGCTCAAGGACTAGAAGCCACGGATAATTTTACAGTGCTGGATGACCCAGAAGAGCCGACAGAGTATAAAAGTTACTCCTTTTTTAGTAAACACCCTTTAGACGGCGCTTTTCATAAACAACCGTGCCCCCGGTGCAGCTCAACTAGCGTTGTGTGGGTAGGTTGGGTTAAAAGAAATGATGAAATTTCTGGCAGACAGCAGCGCTGTAATAAATGTAAGAAAATAATGACGATAAAAAAGAACCCTGACCTAGGCCAAGGCTCGGATGATCTCTAGGAGAAGTCAAGTTCTCTACTTATTATAGCTTGCATTTAAGGCTCTTACAACAGAGCTTGCTGCATTCGCTTTAATATGCCGGTACGCACTAACGATTACCTTAGCTGTATCCTCTTCTACTTGGCGCGCATCTGATTCACTTTTGTATTCCTGATACAGATGAGGATTAGCCTTAGCATTAAAAACTGTAGCAACAACGTCCGCAAGCAGGTCCCTATCAATATCAACCTCTAATTCAACCTGTTTTTCATTAGTAGATGGGCTAAGCTGCTGCCCTGCCATACCAGAAGGACGTTTCTGATGAGCCTTGACGCTCAAGCCCATATCAATAAAGTTAGCAGTATTGCTGTTGTTTACTTTCTTAGGACAAGCCTCTCCTGGCGTAGCTACGTACGTAAAGGTTGAATTGCATCTGTTGACGCATATAGTAACAGCTACACCGGCGAGGTCAGCTAGTAGCTGAGTTCTGGCTAAGCACCTAATGTATATACGGGATGGATAAGCATTAACGTTCATAGTAATACCGAATGATTTAAATTATTTTAAGTCCATTACTTTGGCAGAATCTAGCCTACATTGCGCGACGTTATATAGAAAGATAGAGTCGCCCGAGTGGTTATGTGTTTGTATGTAATGTATACCCAATTTAAAGACACCCTGTAGGCGTCTTCGGCGCAACGTGGATACACTTATACCTAACTGTTTAGCTACTTTGGCAGGCTTTTCGTATATAAGTAGGTCCATGTCGCCTGCTGCGTTCTTCAAACCCCCAACCCCCTCTCCCCCTAAATCCGGCAGTCTGTTTATTAACTCTTCTAAGTGGGAGGTTAGCTTATGTAATCTATCTAATAAAGGTCTAATTTCACTGTCCATTTGTTTAGCTTTGCCCGATAATATTAAAAGAGTACCCTATTTGTTTTAACTATGACTGAACTTAATCAATCCACCCTGCCTGTAATCCCTGATGTTAACCCTATCAGTGAGCGGGGCTACCAATGGAAACCAGAAAGGGTTACCCAAGAAGCTGTTACTCAGGATACGAGACTTGTTAAAAAGCTAAATTTGGGGACTTCTGACGGTAGCAACGAGCTACGAGAAAAGACCTCCGCTGCAGATATGCATAAGTACTACGGGGTCACTCCTAAGGGTATCGCAGGTGTTGAATGCCACGATATTTCTATCGAATCAAACTCTGCTATTGAAGAGCTCCTAGAACGGGGTGGCCTAAACTTTAATGTCTATAATACCCCGGCGTCTAGTGTCCTTACTGGTAACTGGGATTTTGGTTCTAATGAGCCTTACTATACCTACAAACTAAAGCAGCCTTATATTAATTCGGAGGGTTTAGTTGTAGAGAACGAAGAAGAAGCTGACCACCAGCTAACCACCCGGCATAGCTTTACTCATGCTACTAAAAATTGGCGCCCGGTTCAGAATAATACTCTTGTAGAAGGTATTGTCACCTTTGCTCGCGAAGCTGAAGTACAGGTTCAACGTATCGGCTCTTTTGATGATGGAAAATATCCGTTTGCTATCCTAGATACCAATCGTGATACCACCATTTTGAACGAGTATGATAAGTATAGTGCGCTGATTATTGTCAGCGGTGCCCACCAAGTTGACAAAGCGGCTACAGACGTTTCTATTATGGCATTGCGTGAGGTTTGTCAGAATCACCTGGTCATGCCTGTACGTGTTAAAGGCCTTAAGCTGAGTCATGTAACGCAGCTTACACCAGAATCCATTAAGACAGTAATGGAAGCTGTAAACAGTGGCTACAATACCTTCTATGATGTCTCCCGCGGCCTGGCTTCAGTTCCTACTAGACTGTCTGAGATTAGCAAACTGCCTGACGGCAGGGCTAAGATTGGGGCCCTCAAGGTATTTGCTCTTAATAAGCTCGGCGCCCAAGATGCTGACGGGAATCCACTGCCCTTAGAGGACCAACCTCTATGGCTGCAGCAGATGCTCAAGCATGATGAGCACCTACCCGCTTCCATCCTGGCCGTTCTAAGTATGACACCGGCCTATCGGATAAAGCTGAATGAAGAGACTGACCTTAATGATATGCCCCAGGCTTACCAGCAAATCATTAAGAATTATAATACTGAGTGCGAGCAATTTGGGTCTAACCTAAACACCGCTTTCCAGGGAGTCACCGGGTATTACTGCCACCAGGCCGTAACCCGCGGAAGCGACAGGGGCCATTACTTTGGCGGAAACAACACACATAAGTTAGGTGCTTACAGGACAGTGCAAGTTTTGCAGACCGTCATGCAAATGTAAGTTGTATCGTACAAGCCGGGGATGGTAGTCCTCCCCGGCCTGGGCCCCAGCTTAAGCAAGGGCGCGGCTACGAAGGAGCAGCTTAGCTTTCTGCTCTTTATAAAGTTTAAGGTGTTTCGTTAGGAGAATGAGCAATCTACGTTCCATTTCAGTATCCTATGCTACATATTATTACTGTAGCATAGCAAAATTAAGCTTACAATAAGGTAAGCCGTACAGTCTTTACTAAAAGTATCTAATATGCCAAACAATCCAAATTCGCTTATGTTTGCAAATATCCTGGACGTAGTACAGGGTAAATTAGGCCCTGTCTCAGGCGAGGTTTTACAGTGGCAAGAGGAATCAGGCCACGCGCATTATACCGTATGGGAGACTGTAGAAACCCAAAGATTACTTGTTAATCTACTCACCGGGAGCTACGAGAGTAAAGATCCAGGATGGCCTTTTAGTACTGCTTATGTAGAAGTTCGCGGTACTGTAGGGCCTGGGCATGAACTTAGTGTAGATTTGGACACCAAGAACTGGTACACCCCCGGGGAGGTCATTAGGCTAGATTATCCAGTCGCCGTGATTCCTGGAAATGCTAATATTACGGACGCGTGGTGGGAGCGTTTATGTGCAGCACGTTTTTACAGGGACGAAGATACTAAGGAGTACCGAGTAAGCCTGCCTGTAGAGAGTAATAGCGGTTTTGATGTAATCATCGCTCCCAAGCCCGTTACAGGTAGTAGATGGTTCCGATCCCCCGGGGTTTACGGAGACCAGGACGTAGAAAAAATCGTAGGGAACCCGCAGCAAATTATTAGAAGACTGCAGAAGACCACCGCTGAAGAACTAGAGAAGTTAAAAGGCCAGGTTGATTCAGCCCATTGTAATTCGGATATGTGGGAAGCTATAGACAGAGTGAGGCACGCTCTCACGTCTATTATTAAAGCAGAAGACCACCTTGAAAACGGGAAAAAGCCATGATAAATCCAAGTAGTATATTTTCTTTCAGTTCCGAAGACGTTGAAAAATTAATCCTTAGGGATAAAGAGTTAAATTTGGCGGCTAAGGTCATTCAAGCATTTGAATATGTACTGCCCCGGCTTGCCGAAGCTTCCCCAGGCCCATTCAGTGAAGACCACGAGGTAGAGTGCGGGCGGTATATGTGGAGCCGGTATCTCATAGAGGACGTAGACATCCTCATTCGCCGGTATCACGGGCATATCACGCTATATACCCGGTTCATGTTCAATATGAAGGCTTACGACATAGAAAATATTCCTATTTATAAGGCGTATACATTTGACGTTGAGCCTATAGTTGAGTCTATACTTGGCGATGAGTACGATGAGCTTACACCGGAAGTGTTTAATTACCTAAACACGATTAGGGACGATCTTATACAAGGGATAAAGAGCCGCGACAGGCATGTGAAATTAAACGAAGGCTATGTGCCCTCCGCTTTTACGTTGGTGGAAGAGAAACACTCTTTTATAGCTTGTGGAGAACTTGCCTGTATTGATAAGACATTGTTTGTATGCGAAGAGCTATTCATGGCTTATTTCCATTTACTCCTAAAGCATACTCGTATCTTAGATAAGTTCAAAGTCGGTCAGCGGATACCCTTTACTGCGCCTGTTTATAAAGTTACGGCGGTCTATGACGATGGCGTAGAGCTACTAACCCTAAGAAACGGAACTACCGGAAAAGTTTATTTAGACTCGCTATTACGGTACTATTTGAACGAGTTGCCACCCGAGTGGTTAGAAAGTATTTAAAGAAGGTCAAATACGGATAAAGTTGAAGTTTTCAAGCCGACCCAGGATGATTGGAGCGGTCCACACCCGTACCACTTGGAACCAAAGTGGTACGAAACCAAAAAGCAGAAGCTAGTCCGTGTTATTTTTAAGGGGAATATTTGTTCCCAAACACCAATATGGCGTACATGTGTGTGGGGCAGTAGTGATGAGGGTATGGAATATGACTGCGATAACGAAACGGAAGCCTGGACTATGTTTCTCCAAGTAATTAAGATGGAGTTCGTTAACAAAGAAGCCCTGCGGAAACTAGGGTATACCCAAGCATAATAATCCTATGCACATTAACAATATTAGAGAGGCACAGCAATCCCTTGCTAAATTAATGTTTACCCGACATTACGATATGGGCAGTTGGATTGAAGAAGAGGAAGATTGTGGTACGACCTTATGCCTCGGTGGGATTGCATGTACGTTGTCTCTTAAAAGTAACGCTCTCCAGCCATCTCCTTATAATCTGGTGTATAAAGGTTTTAGACAGAAACTTATGCCTGCTGTCCTCCTAACCCAAAAGGAGATTGAAAGTATTGCTTTAGACTTTTTTGGCATCAATGAATCTGACTATCTGGGTTTCTCACCCGATGCGCTGGACAATATTTTCTTCTATGGCGAATGGCCTGAGGGATTACAAGCTATCTATGATTTTAATGTTGATGAAGCGCTCTACTATCTGGAAGAAGGTTCTTTATACAACTTTCTTTTGGAAGTCTGGATGCCCCAATCATTCTTTAAGACACTCGCTGGTTATATAGGCCTAGAATGTTTAATTGAACACGGCCCTCTATGGACCCAACCTACTCGTGATTGGCAAGCAGCGGATTTTGTCTCCCATAACCCAGAAGCTATCTCCAGATTCATTGCGATTGCTCAACAGTTATTAAACCAAAAGGCCTAATACAACTATGATCCACCCTAACTCTATCCTACCTGGGTTTATCTCTAAGGACATCCACGATATCATGCTCAAAGATACTGAACTGAATTTGGTTAACAAAGTCATTCAAGTCTTTGAGTACATCTTAGCCAATAATAATCCAGCCGTTACAGACTATTTTGACCAGTCTAACGAAATTCAATATGGCCCTTGTGGGGTACGTCAATGGAGCTATTACTTAATGGATGGGGCAGATATACTCCTTATACGTAGAGGGGGTTGGAATATTACCCTTTACACCAGAGTTGAGAAGGTGATTTACAAGAATGAAGAGGAAAACGTAAAAGCTTATATCTACCGTTCTCATAGTATTAACGTCGCTGACCACGTCCGCGTTCACCCCCTGGACGTGGAGTACTCCGAGCTATTTACTTATTTAAACTCTGTGAAGGACGACCTTATTGAAGGATTAAATAATAGGGCTATCTTAAGGCTAGGTGGTGTAACGTACCATGCTGACTTTACATTCCTTGACAGTGCGTACTCCCCTTATAATGAGGAATTCTGGAATGGTCTTGGTGAGCTTAGTAAAAGTATAGACGCCTGCGAGGAATTATTTAACCTGTACTCTGACCAGTACTTAAAGCATAGCATTCCTCGTATTATCTCTAAGCTAAAGGTAGGTCAAAAACTCCCAAGTAAAGGAGAACCACTGTACAAAATTAAAAGCGTACAGGACGATAAAATAGAACTATCTATGGTCAAAAGTCGCACTAACCCTAAAAGGGCTGTAGTGATTAGGCCTGAAGATCTACTAAATTATTATCTCCGTCATCTGCCTGTAGAGTGGGTGGAAAAGGCTCAGTAAAGACATTTATTTTCACACTATGAAACAAGAACATAAAGAATGGTTACAAAGGTGGCTTTTAGATATTATCAGCCAGCCTAAAAGCACCCCTGCTGCCGATTATGTTGGCTTTTACATGGAAGAATGGGTAGTTGAGGAAGATGAGGCTAACTTTGTCCTGCTCTGCTTAGGTAGTAGATTAGTCTATGAATACCTAGCGAGATCTAATAATATTGAACCTAAGCTACAAATTTCCCGCCAAGAGTTTAATGAGTTACTTAACCCCTTCCCCCGCATCCTTACTCTAAACGATTACATTATAGAGCAACTTGCCGTGGCTCTTGTGACTGGCCAGCAGGGGTTAAGAAGTGCTGCTCTATTTAATATTTCTAAGTGGCCGACTCCTTGGCGTCAATTGTATCGCGATATTAAAGATCTCTACGATGTCTTTTTTGAGGTAGATAATAGAGCCTGTATATACCATCGTTCAGTCCTGCAAAGGCCCATTGGTGAGTTAGCTGACGAATTCTTGTACCCTTCGTTGTGCTACTGCTTGCTTGATGAGCTAACGGAAGAAGATGGAGGAAAGCTTAAACACCTTTGGAAACTACCCTGTAACGTAATTGACTATAAGCTAGATGTTGTCCTGCACTTCAGCCAACGGCACCTTGGAAATATTCGGAGGCTAACTGACGCCTATCTTAACGCCCAAAACCTGTAGAAATCTTATGAAAGAACCCATTAAAGCACTCATTCTCAATTTTACTCCTGATAGAAAGGAGACCCAGTACATCGCCAAGCAGGAGCTTTCGCCTGGGTTGGTATTGGTGACAGGGCAACTTTGTGAATACTCTGACAATATTCTGGCGGTTATCAAACGCCCTCCAACCCATAACGCTACAGGGCCTCTATATTCCTACTTCCACCGCTACTGGGAATCTAACCCAGTAGATATTAGCTGGCTGAAGTACCCCGAGACCGCAGAGGAACGTGATTATTTGATAGCAGTGTTGCGTAAGATATCAGAGATTCGCGAAGAAAGGCATAGGCTAATACAGCAGCAGCTTAGTGATGCAACGGCCTATGCCTTGGCTAATATCGACGTACAGGGTCCTGTATAAACTACCTTACTCCAGGATAGGTCCAGCGGCGGGCACCACCTAAGTCAATATGGGTAAACCCATTCCCATAGGCTAACCCGCCGCGCTTGCCCCACCAGCTGTCTAGTGCTTTGTAAATGTCTCTAGGGGCCATGCCGCGGATACTAAAGTCCACCGCGTTACCGGCCATGTGCTGAGAACGGGAGGCACCCCCTACTGCACGGTTCGTCGCTGGGTCTCTGTACCATGAGTTAATAATAATAGGCTTACCAAATCGCTGCCGCAGGACTTGCATTACACCAGCGATTTCAATAATGTTATTAACCACGGAAGCATTCTCGGGTTTACGGTAGGTAGACCCATTGAAATGCAAGGCCTCTCCCCAGGTAAAATCAGGAGTCGTCGATGATATAGCTTCACCAAAGTAATAAGGACCCTGGTACCCTGGCAGTGTTAGCTGGGGGCCCTTATTTTTAACCTTAGCCGGCGCCGTGTCCTTTGGATTGTTATTAACGCTTACCCCGGTAGGGTCATCCAAATGGTCTGCAAAACAGTACCAGGTGTTTTTACCACTAGAATGGAATGCTCGTAAGTCCATCCTTTCTGGGTCAAGTGTCACTACTAGGTGATTATTTGTACTTGGTTTATAGGCTAATACAGGTAATGCCGTGTCTTTAGCTACAGGCACTACCTCCGCTGCGCTTAGTTCAGAAGACTGGTTAGTACTCGGTTTTAAAACCGTGTCGGTTACGACTAATAGTTCCATAATATTGCACTTATTCTATGCTGCAGTCTAACGTTGCGCTCAAGCTATTTTCTGTTCAATTACACCCGCACCTCAGCCACATTTAAAGTAGCTCCCCCTGGGCTGTTAACACTAACTTGATACGCATCGTCCGCATCCTTTTTATCGAGAACAATAGTGTTTCTGCTCTGGTCAAAGAACGCCCTAACCTGGGCCAATGGGTTATCTTTAAGTGGATGTACGTCCGGCTGAGGCCGCGTTGTCGTTACGACAGCCACCCGCATGGTGCCTTTAACAGGAGCGCTGCTAGCCTCTCTACGCCTGTCCTGTCTAGGAGGTCCTGGCCGTGGCGTAGTTGGTTCTGCTGTAGTAGCGGAGCTTGAAGAAACCTCATTGCCTGAGGATACCCTCTGCTCCACAGGCTGAGTCTCGCGGCGTCTTTGTTCAGCCTTAGAGCGTGTGTACCGATTGTAAAGTTCGGTAGGTATAAACATAAATGGATTCAACTTATTAACAAAGGATGTGAATCCTTTGAAAATCAAGTTAAGTCGTGACATCCATTTGCGCTCGTCTTTAGGCTTTTCAGCCTCTGCTTTATCAGCTTGGCTTAAATTCCATGTAATCCATTCATCCTCCTTGTCGCGGGTCTTAGATGTGCGGCCCATTATTTTATCAAACCAACCCCCTAGGTCCCTTTTGAACCTTCCCGCATTCTGCATATAGTAGGCTCCCGTACCTGCAGCCCTACCCAGCATTCCCCCCGCCCAAGCGCCAAGCTCTGAACCAAATACATCAAAACCTAGACCCAACCCAATTACCAGTAACCCAATAGGGGCAGTGAGCCCACCCGCTAAAAGCCCTGCCCCCAAAGCGTACAGTGGTTTGGCAACCAAGGAACCTCCAAAGGTTCCGATAGCCCGCCCTACTCCACTACCAATCTGTTCATAAGCGTACTGGTACTGTTCCCTAGTGGATAAAGAATTCAACCCACCTAGCTTGCTAAAACCACTTGCCACTTCATAGCCAGCAATACCATACTCAACCGCATCTATAATCCGACCACTAAGCTTCAGTACTCTTTTAGTTAACTTGTGCTGGGCAGCTTTTTGGATGAACGGATTCCCTAATACCCGGTCACCAAAACCCTTTAGCTTGTCAAACAGGTTATGGCCTAATTTAACACCCTCGTTGATATACATACGGGCAGCCTTAACTGGCTTGAACCCTCTAACAAAGGCCTTTGTTCTATCAAAAAGAGTACTAACCTCGTCTACTCTTTTTGCACTGAATCGTTTAGCAAGTTCAAAGTACCGATTATTGTAATCACTTATCTTCTGGAACAAAGCATCCCCAAGCCCTGTTTCCGAGACTTTTGGATAATCAAACACTCGGCTTATCCGACTAAATTCTTTATCCTTGGTTAGCTTACTTAGGGCGGCAGGTATATTATTCTTATCTGCTGTTCCAAATATTGCTTTATATAATTGCCCGCGGTGCCTTAAAAGCCTGGCAAACTTAAGGCTCGTAATGCTTGTAGAAACTGTCTCTACCAATAGGTCCGGAGTTGTCGCTTTTGCCTTACCTAAATATTCGCCCCTGTTAGGTAAAAATATACGTCCACCCGGGATCTTATCTCTTACTTGCCCTACAGCAAAGCCTGCTAAGTTACTAACAATATCCAGTAAACCACCCCAGCTTTTTTCTACCCCCATGAGGAGCATAATAGAGCGGCGGACATTGCTCATCGTTGTATAAGAAGCTTGTACATAACGCTCTCTACTTCTACCACTATATTGGTCAGCCTTTAGTAGCAAGTCTAGGGTTTTAATGCTTGTAATAGGGGCCGCCGCGTAGCTTGTACCCCTTAAGAACCCAGACAGAACGCCGCCCCTGTTCATAGCGTAATTTAACGCCCGATAGCGAACGCCCCCCTGCCGGGCTCCAATGAATAATGTAGAAAATATTCGTGTTGTCTGGGGCGTGAACGGTTCAACAACATAGCTCAGAGCCAAGCCTGCGGCAGCTCCTAACGTGGGGTAGAGTACGTTAGTCTCGTCATCCACCATATTGCCATAGGCATACCCCAATAGAGCCCCAAACCCCATAAAGGTTGCGTAGCGATTGAGGGCATTAAAAGTGCTTGATGCTTTATTGGTTTGAGCTAAGGCTGAAAATGTACCTAAGGTAATGGAGCCAATAACCCCATAGGTAGATACAGACTCATTCTTATCAAACAAGTCTCCTAAGAAATACCCTAAGGCGCCGGCTCCTGTAACATAACCGGTCCTAACCATCCCTGCGGCAATTTGCGGGCTCTTCTGCTGAGCCGCTAGTAGCACTTGCTTAGCCCAGTTGGGTGTCAGTCGCCCGAAGAGTTTACTAAGTTTCTCTATATGCGGATGTAGGTTAATAGTTACAATCCGCTCCTTTGTTAAAAAGGCTTGTAGGCGCCGCGGTAGCTCTATATTGACCTTACCCTTTGAGGCCATGGCGTTAACAGCACTCTTATAGAGCTGAGGGGAATAAGCTAATGTACTAACTCCCATCCCGCCCAAAGCTGCTAGATATATATTTTTCTCATTTTCGTTCTGGAGAAAATAGAGTAACGCCGTAGATAAAATCCCAGCTGTTGCTGCCTGCGCCCCTACTGACTTAAATAAACCTTCCGACATCCATAATTTATACTCATACTCAGCGACTGTCTGTAAGATACTTAGGCCAATGCGAGCACTCTTTTTAGCGGTAGCCAACGCGGATAGCTTAAAGCTAAGTCCGCCCTTAGGAAGTAAAGACTTGGAAAGGTTTCTGACTTTATTTAAGGTTTTAGCTATACCTGTATGAGCTCTGAGAGATGAAGGCAAAGCAGCTTTAAATCTATTAATGCCTTTTCCTATAGAATCTACTACTTCTCTTATAGCCCAGCGATTTCCACCAATGCCTGCCACGGTGACTCCAAGAAGGCTAACCCGGGTAGCTTTAGTGCGTAAATCATCATCAGGACTTACCATAAGCAGCCCTACAGCTGCCCCAGCTAACCCATACTTAACGTAGGGGTTGCGGAACATACTAGCTAAGGCTGGAAACGTAGAAGCTCTAGGCTGCTTCCGTAGGATTTTCTCATAAAGGGCTTTTACTCGGCGGCGCCCAGAAGCAGGCATAGCGGCTATCATGCCTAGGTAACCACCCGCTTGGATAGCAATAGCCCTTAGAGGCTGACGGCCTTCGTCTCTAGTGTAGCCATATCCTACCAGTCTACGAGTCAACAAGGTCCCCGCTAAATACCCTGCCCCCATGCGGACACCGTACTCACTAATCTGCTTAGCCGCATAACGACCTGGGCCTACTCCTGTGGGGACTGTCGCTAGGTATTTAGCTTTCAGCGTGGCTAGCATAAATCTTGTTGGAGAACCAAACGCTCGGTTGACGCTTGATGCAAAGTTAGGGTCGCTGATTCTATTAAATAGTAGAGGCGAGACCCCAGGCTGCATAACGCCGTCCGCGGCTACATCTCGGGTGACTTCACTAATGTAATCATTACCCTGAAACGTTATATCTAGCCCAAACATTGGGCCCATAAACCCGAGGCCAAAGGCCAGAGCTTTACTACCTGTAGACGCACCTAAGATAGACGCAGCTACAGAAAATAAAGCCCCTTGAACTAGGCCTACATTGGTCTGCGCAATACTCAAAGCGCGGGTTAGTGCGGTATCCGTTGGTCGGATATTTCCCATGTACTCCAGGTAGTCAAATTGGTTACGATAGGCACTAAAGAATGTTAGTAACGGATCAATGACTTCCAGTAAAGTTTGTGGCCCTACAACATTACCTTCATACCTAGGCCGAGGAGCAGGTGTGCTTGTTACTAAGCTGCCTCCGCGAGGGCCACCACCCTGACTACCCCCAGCGCTGACGGATTCACCAGATGCTAGCCTCCGCGCTCTCTCAATATCAGAGACTTGTGCGGATTGATCTAGCCCTAGTCTATAGGCAGGGCCTTCCCTTGTAAGGAGGCCCTGTCTTTTTTGTCTTTCAATTTCCTGGAATATCTTTATATTTGCAGCTACGTCCACATCAGCGGTATGCGCACCACTAAGGCGCTCACCGAAAAGCGTTTCATAAACAGACTCTAACTTAGAAGACTTACTTCCTAAGCTAGGGTAGGTTGTTGGGTCTACGTCCTTAAGAGTATCAAAAATGCGGTCTTGCTTAATAACATTATCTAGCTTTACAGCCAGGTCATGCCGGCCCATTTTCACTAAGTTCTGTTGCAGTACACGAAGGTCAAACTCTCGGATATTATGCCCCGCGAGGACAGTATTATCATCTATCTGCTCTACTAACTCTTCTATTACGCTGCCTAGAGGTCTAGCCCCTTGGTTAATACCAGCTTGAACCGCTGTACTAAATAAACTACTTTTAGAATCTATAAAGGAAGACCTAAGCTCTCCGAGTTTGAATTGCTGCTGCGTCAGTGTAACCTTTTGATAAGCTACTTGTCCTATTTGTACATCAGGTACAGACCCAGGACTCATAGGCTTATACTCAGTCTCTAAGTCAAAAAATAAGTAGTTCTTTGGAGCTTCTACAAATTTCTGCTGCCGACGTTGCCGCGCAATCCTTGCATTAGCGCTTCGGCGGGCCCGGGTAGCCCGACGGCGCTGCGCTCCTGTGTATCGGATTAGGGAATCTTCTGGGCCACTAGGGTAAGCATTAACTCCATATTCCTTAATGTCATAAGTAGGGTCGCCAGGTTCTGTAGGTTCCTTTATCGGAGAGAACCTGCCCTGAGCTTGTAATGTATTAACGACAGTTAAGGCCCGGGTTGCCTGCTTTACCCCATACTTCTTGCTTAAACTTTTAAAGGCTACGGCAGCGGCTTCGTACTCCTGGCTATAAATCTGTTCGTAGGTTATCTTGTCTAATAACTGGTTCTGGGTGATATGGGCTTGAGTAGAGCGCAGGGCTAATTCATGGACAGCTTTTAAAGCTTCCGCGCTTGACGAACCTGCTACTCGGTTAATAGTAGCCTTATGATGCTCCACACCCCTTAGAGTACTAAACCCGGCCCCATCATGCAGCTTCAGGTGCTTTCTAGCCTGTTGTATATGGGTACTTTCATGTATGTACTCATAATCCCCTAGCAAGCGCCCAATAGTCCCTTCGGGCATACTACGCCTAAACCTTAAATTTAGGCTTTCTACTAGGGTCGGGCTGCCCTTTGAATCAAAGGTTACATAGCTTCTGGATAACCCTCCAATTAGGGCCGAGCGCGTAGTAGAGTACAAAGCTGCCGTTATGGCTAAACCCATAGCCGTAAACAGTTTATACCGGCTATCGGCCTCTTTATGCACATCATACTGCGCCATTCTATAGCCTATACGGCTGCCTAGGGCTAAACCCGCAAGGCTAAATAAACCCGTCGTAATTAAAGAGCGCCCCTGGATTGCCGCTAAAGAAGCTCCTAAGACGCTAAAAGATCCCCCTAGGGATTCCTTATACACAGCAGCTGTCTCTAGTCCAGCAGCCGTTTGAGGATTGGTATCTAATAATCTACGTGCCGACCTCGTTAATGAATAAAAATCTATAACAGCTGGAGCAAAGTCCTTAACAATCAGGCTGCTGTATTTGAATAAGGTGGCGCCTTTACGTCCAATATTTGATAATCTATTCAAATAGCTCCGGACATCAATAGTATCTGAGGCAGGCAGTACTTCCGCTTGGTCCATCACATCCTGAGCTAGAGCCGATGGTTTAACGTCTAATGCTGATGGTGTAACTAGATCGGAATCTAGTTCTGCAATTGGTCCGCTAGGTAGCATTAACTGGGGTCTAGGTAGGCGCGTCGCAGCGGTCTTGGCAATAAGCTCTAAAGACTCTTGGCCTAACGCTGAAGCCACAGCACCTAAACCTAATACTGTAGCCGATGTAAAGCGCTGAGCATCCATTAAGACATCGTCAAGGACAGGCCTAAAAAAGTCCAAAGTTTGCTTATAGGGTTTTAAAGGCTCTATACCTCTTATAAAAGCTCTTTGATTACGTTGCAAGCGTAAGAAAGCGGCCTTCGCGCTTCTGTTTGTCTGCCTCCAGCTAAAAGGAGCTGCGGGCGTCGGCTCAGGGATTGTAAGCTTAAAGGGTTGAGATGTATAGCTGGCATAGCCGCTAGAGGCAGTACCCACATTCAAGGTATGCGCTAAGTCTAACTTAGATACCAGGCCACCTTTAACCTCAGGCCCTGCAACGCTAATATCAAAGTCTACCTGGCCGGGCACTTCTATATTTTGTAGTTTGATTTGTGGAAGTCGTATACGAGGTACCTTGACGTTAAAGTTACCGAGTTTAATTTTGACTACATCTTTCTCATAGGTTATAGCCCGGGTTATAGAAGCTCTTTCTCTTATATTAGATAACTGCTCTCCTAGTAGAGGGAGGAGCTCTGTATTAAGTTGATTTGACAAACGCTTAGCTTGTGTGAATAAGCCTGTAAGGTAAATACCTACCCGGTAGTCCACAGGCTCTTCAGGCCTTCGTAGCATTGCTCCGTAAATAGCGTAGTCCGCTTCTGCCTGCCGTCTTTCCAAAGCGATACGCAGCCCCGGACTAATATTATTCATAGAGGATAGTGAGAATGTTTGAAATACCCCACTCCCTAAGGAGCTGAAATAACGGCTGCGGTTATATTCGTCTATAAAGCCTTCTGTTGATCCTCTAACATTGGCTTGAAGGTCTACATATCCTATAGGCTTTGTGTATCGTTTTAAGCCAGACATCATCCGACTTCTAGCCTCCAGCTCTGGGCTGTAGCTAAAAGGCTCATAACCCACCCAAGTCTTAACCGGCTCTTTGTATATTTGCTGCTTGTAGAGTGATTCGGGCAGAAAAACACTCGTCAGAAATGCCATTAGGAAGCTTCGGCGACCTTGTTCATACAGCTCACTAATTTTTTCCCCTAATGGGGAAAAGAGTGTTTCTACGGCTGCATCCGCTAAGGGGCCTACCGCTCTACTGGCTACAGACCCAAAGTCTGATAGAACACCAGCGGCAGCCCGGCTTATTGTCTTTTCTGAGTTAGCAATAAATTGAGCTACCGTATTTTTCTTCATGCTCTCATAATTAATCATCAGAGCAAACGACGGTAAGATTAGCGATACAAGGTTTGTGCGCCCGTTAAATAAAACCTTAGATACTAAACGCTCCAGCGCTACACTTAATCCAATGCGCCCGGAAGCTCTAACTAACTGCAGAGCCGCCTTATCTCTAATCCCTTCGTTAGATGATAATAAGTAAGCAGAGGACTCAGCCAAGGTGTAGGCCTCCGAAATGTAGGCCTGATATACCGCTACCCCCATACTCGTACTGATAGCTGACTCGGTAAGATCTTTAGATACTGACCTAAGTTTAAAGCGCGGAGAGCTTTCTTCCAGCACGAGGTCCGGATTGACCCGCTCATTGACTGTCAATTCCCCTAACCGGCTTAGATGAGTATCAAATACCTTAGCTTCTAACTTAGCCCGGTATAAATCCAACCGAGCGGCTTTATCGTCTG